>JACCEC013071482.1_pt1 | contig 101892 bp, 103 predicted proteins | sample 7450121 | NCBI WGS metagenome assembly JACCEC01 (sample SAMN15323455, study PRJNA562643) | freshwater metagenome | isolation source: river surface water | place: USA:Blue River Watershed | collected 2017-08-18
ATAATGGCATATTCTAGTGAAAATTCTGGATTAAATGATAGTAGAACTATCGTATATATGTCAGATATTTTAAAAAATATATTAAAAGATATGAATAAATTTAATTCAACAGAACCATCAGCAGATTCAAGTTTTATGCCATATCCACAAGACAAATTGGATGGAACATATTCAAAAATAGACAAACCTCTTCGCGCAACAGTTAGTATTAGTAAAACTAGTACAGGTGCAGTAATTAATATTATTAACGCAAGAAGCCGTGATAAAGTAACTATTAAAATAAATGCGAAAGTTTCGATATATAGTATGAGCAGAATAACAACAGCGCGAAGTATTTCAAAAAGATTAACAAAAGGTAAAAACACAATAAAGGTTTTTTTGAACGGTGTGTTAGCAGGTAATAAAATCATTAATTTTTAATCTTAATCTTAATCTCAGTAATTGAGAGTATAAAATAAATTGTAAATAACATATATATCCTTTGGAATTTCAGTTTCAATATTCAAATATTTTTTTAAATATCGACAATTAAATGGCATATGATGTGAAATTGTACCATCAGTAAATTTATTAAGTACTTTTATTTTTCTTTTTTCAGAAATATCATTAAATTTATTTTTTAATAATTTTTTAATTAAATTAATATTTTCATTAAACATTTTTTTTAAATTATGATATGTTAAAATACTTCCATCATCAATAGAATCTATATCTTTATATTTATATAAATCCATAAAATCTTTAACAGAATAAGTATCATTTTCAAGAGTTATTTGAGGTTCAGTTGGTGATAAACACGCATTTTTATCCATATATAATTTATCTGCTGATAAAGCTAAAACTGTTCCAGCGCTATATGCCTTTCTTATAACATAAATTTTTAATTTTATTTTTGATTTAGTAATATGTGATAATAATCTATCACTTGCAACAACGCTCCCACCATCTGTATCTAATATGATATTTTCAACATTAGTATTTATTAAATAATTAATGATTCCATCATCATCATCAATATCGAAAATAGGAACCGAAAAAAATCTATATATTTTTATCATTTTATGGTTTATATCACAAATAATTATTACTTTATGTTCTTCTAAAAGAAAACTAATGTTATAGGCTTTATATAATCCTGAAATATTTAACTTCCAATAAAGTATAAATAATATTATACAAGAGCATAATATTATATGTGTATTTGTTATATCAAACATTTTAATAATATTTCTTAATAAAAAATCAAAAAATCAATTTTTATAAAAAAAATGAAACTTAAAATAGCTTATATAAGAAATATTATATAAAAATGGAACTTATTAACAATATTCGTAAAAATACGCCTTCTATTATTTTTGGACAAGAAGATTTTAATCAAGATGATGTATTTTATAGTAATATTAAATTGGATTTTCACAAAAAAGGATTAATTATTAATTTAGAGAATAATAACGAATTAAATGTAAATGGAAAAATTAGTAATAATTTAAAGGGTAACGAAAAGGAAATATTTCAATCTTATGATAATTATTTTATCATTCGTATTATCGCTAAACAAAAAAAATTTACACTATGTAAAGTAATTTATAGATATGTTGGTGTTATTACCATAAACAATGATATTTCAGATGGAGATATACCAGCATACAAAATGGATTTATATGGTATATATCCATTAGGAGTTTATATAAAAGATTATAGGAAGGTAGGTACATATTATTCAAATGTTTAATATATAAAAAAATATTTTTAATTATTATATATATATGAAAGTAAAAGTAGAAAAATGTCTTAACAATATCAGTTATTATGTTGAAGAACCTTTTAATTTTATTATTAAAATTAATACTAACATTATGACTTTAGATTTATCTCGATTACAAACTAACTTACATTTTGATTCTGAAATTTGTGATATTGATGATTCTTGGGTAAGAGAATGTTATGAAGTATTATTAGCACAAGAACAAGTTGATGAATTAAAAAAGGATTTATTAAAAAAACATTTATAAAAAATTGAAATTAAAGATTAATTATACTATTTAGTAATAATTAAAATATGTCTAAAATGATACTTCCGGCATCAGTAATTAGTGAAATCCAAACAGCAGCAAAAATTATAAGTAGATATAAAGATGAACAATTGCTATTTATTGGTCAATCACCTTGTTATTTGTCGTATATCGTAGAAAAACATTGTGATGTTAAACGTATTATCTTTTCTGGTCGACCATTTTTAGATGATTGTAATCCAACAGATAGTCAACTTAAAAACTATTTTGAATATCTTGATAGTCTTAATATTAATGTAAATAAAAAGATTATTTTGGTTGACCATTCTCATACTGGCGAATCAATCTGTTCATTTTCAAAGATTCTTAATTTGTATTTTGGATTCATTAAAAATCCAAATGATAGTTGTGTTCAATTTGATTTTTTGAATATTATTGCAAATATTCAAGAAAATGGATGGATTAAAAAACCTAATTATAAATATATAAATGTAATTGGATATATTTTAATGCCAAGTTTAGTTGATTTGGCAAATGAAAAATATCCACGGACTATTCCGAGTTATAAATATTGGGAGTGGGATTCACCGCCAGATTATAAATCTATTAAAGAATCTGAATGTGAAATTAAAAATGTATTATTAACAACAAAATTTGTTATTAATAATAGTGTATGTTATAAATATCAAATAAAGAATATGTCAAATAATGATAATAAGCATAATAATCATATGAAATTTAATAAAATGTATTAATAAAAAAATTGTTTGTTTATAAATAATATGTCTAATAATGATAAAATTTTTTTATATAAAAGAAAATTTAAGCAGCTTCAGCAACAGGTTCAGTAGTTTCAGCAACAGGTTCAGTTGATTCAGTAGCTTGTTCAGTTACTGGAGCTTCAACAGGTTTTGGTTCTTGAAGACCAAGAAAGACTTCTACGTCATCTTGAGTTTGGGCAAAAACAATTTCTTTTTTGTTTTCAGATGTTCCCCTTTGACGACGGAAAATAGGAAGAACAAATAGATGGTTTTCAGCCATATGACCAGCTTTAGTGGTTTTAGGACGATAATCAATTTGATAACCATTAAATTGGGTTGACATGTATGGTTTGCTTGTACCAAAGTTGAATTTGTGTTCATACATATTGACTGGTTTAGTCGAGTCTTCAACTGTTACCTTTTTTGTTACACCAGTTGCAAATTTTTGGTTGCGCATTTGGTCAAAATAGGTAACATTTTTGTCAGCATCAACACTCCATTCAGAACATACAGTAAGGCTCATTTATAAGAATAATTTATATTAAAAATATAACTTTAAATGTTATTTTTTTCAACTTTTTTTAATAAATAAATTAATACAATTTTTTGAATTAATAGCTCCAATTTTAATATCATCAAAAAATGATTCAGATTCTTCGTCTAATGAATACATAATAGCATTAGTAGCATCTCTAATAACAATATCCAGATTTTCAAGTACTTTATTAAAATCAGAAGATTTTCCATTTTGAATATCAATAATAGATTCTAATAAATTATATACACCAATTGATTTTTGCAATTTAATAACAGATTTATTTTCTTCTAAGATTATATTAATCAATTTATCGAAATCGTCATTAATATTTAACTTGGCAAAATCAAGTTCCATTTTTATAATCAAAAATTATATACACATTAATTATTCAATTTTTTTAAATGATATTAAATTAATAAAAAAATTATTTACGCTGCTTTTTTGCTTGAGGTTCATCTTTTTGAACCTTGTGTAAGTTTCCATAAAGAGTCAATCGATGTTGTGGGTCTTTGTTGCAATGAAGCACAATGCGTCGAAAATAGTCATCGGGTCGAGGCTTGAATGGTGTTGCATCCGGGTCAACTGTGCGCTCAATGTCAGTAATTACTTGACCATAATATCCATAACGACTAAAGTTTTCTACTATTTGTGCTCCTTGTGACGCATCCACGCTGATTTGCCTCCCAAAATAACCGATGTGATGACGATAACGGGAATAGATTTCATCTTCCTGTTCTTTAGGAAGATCTTTCTTCAATGATTGTTCCATTATAATTTATAATTAAATTAATATATAATAGCATAATTAGATTATTATAAATTTCAATTTTTTTAACAATATAATTAAATTTTATTATATAAGTATATTATTAGTAACAAAATGATATTAAAATATCAGAAATATTTAGTAATGTTAGTACTATTTATGGCAAATGCATTACTTTCAATTACATTTGGTTTTTATCACAAACATTGGTATGCTTATATTTGTATATTAGCATTAACATCATTATTAAATTCATTTAGTTCAATTTTATTATTATTAAAAAAAATATTTTCAAATAAAAAGATAAATGATTTAAAACGCTCATTAAATCCAACTAATTATGTATATGTAATTCCTTGTTATAATGAATCAGAAGAAGAATTAACACATACTATTAATTCAGTTGTTTTACAGAGAACAGTTAAAAATGATAAAAATTGTATGGTTATTGTATGTGATGGAAAAGTATTAGGTTCTGGAAATATATTATCAACAGACCAAATTTTATTACAAAAAATATTAAATAATAATTTTTTACCAAAAAAAGTAAATTATACGACATGGGATAATCAAGAAAATACTTTAGAAATTTATACTGGTGATTATACTTTTAAAAATAATACAATGAAATATATTTTAATAGTCAAAAATATTAATTACGGTAAGCGTGATTCTTTAGTATTAGTTCGAAAATTATGTTATAATTATAATAGAAAGAATGTAAATGATTCAATGATATCACTTGGTTTATTTCATCATATAGAATACCAATTTGATGAAATATTTGCAGGAAAAATAAAATATATAATAGGAGTTGATGCAGATACTGTATTAGATTATAATTGTTCCTATGAATTGATTTCATCTATAGAACACGATAATAATATTTTTGGATGTGTTGGATATGTTGACGTTAATACTAAAAATCATCCAACTGACTTATTCGTATTATATCAACATGGTGAATATATGTTTGAACAATGTTTAAAAAGAAACGCACAGTCTAAATTAACAAAAAAAGTAAATTGTTTATCAGGATGTAATCAAATTTTGAGAATTTCTGAAGAAACTTGTGGCAATGCTATATTATCTAAATTTTATTATTTGCCAAAAGATACAGATGATTTATTTACCCATATTAGAAGTGTATCAAGTGAAGACAGAAATCACGTTTGTATAATGTTATCAATGTATCCATATGCAAAAACAGTTCAAAATTTAAATGCTATTGCACATACAAATGTTCCAACTACTTTAAGAGTATTTTTATCCCAAAGAAGAAGATGGAGTTTAGGAGCAAATTTAAATGATTTAATGATGTTATTTATGCCAAATATTAATATTTTTGAAAGAATAGGGGCATTTGTAAATATAACTATCTATAGTTTATCTCCATTTGTATTTATTGCAACAATATTTTTCTTAAAAAGTTTATTTACACAACCATCATATTTAATGTTATTATTATCAATAATTATGATTATACCTTATGCATATGGATTTTTAATACCAGTTTTTATAAAACCAATGATATTTAAAAAAGCACTCTATTATTATTTTTCGTTTATCTTTTTTATTTTATTTGGTTCAATAATAAATTTATTAACATATTTTTATTCATTAGCTGGTATGGATAATTTTAAATGGGGTAAAACACGAACAATTGAAGATAACTTATTTCTAAATATTCCACAAGAATTTCCGATAGAAACCAATACAGATGACATATTAACAGAATCAAATAATGATAAGAGTGATGAAATACAAAATGAATTAATAATTGATTCAAGTAATTCATCAAATAATTATTGGTATGATAATAGTGATTTAGATTTTATTAAAAATATAAATGAAAAAGATATATATGCAAGTGTTAATAAAAAAAATAAAACGGTTATTGAAGGAGTTGTTTAACTATTCCACAATCAATAATACTATAATTATCATTCGGTTTATCATTATCATCAGTAGGGACTTTATTTAATCCATCTATTAAACTAAATCCATGAATGACTTGTCCAAATACAACGTGTTTTCCATCTAAATGTGATGCTAAACCAGTAGTAATAAAAAATTGAGAACCATTTGTATCTGGGCCAGCATTTGCCATTGATAATAAATATTTTTTATCGTGTTTTAATACAAAATTTTCATCTTCAAAAGTCTCTCCATATATAGAAGCTCCACCAGTACCATTTCCATTTGTATAATCACCGCCTTGTATCATAAAATCTCTTATTATTCTATGAAAAGGTGAATCGTTATAACTTTTATTTTGACATAATGTTCTAAAATTTTTACAAGTTTTTGGAACTATATCACTAAATAATTTAATTGTAATTCTTCCAATAAATTGATTATTAAAACCAATATCTAAATAGACTAAATCTTCTGGTTTTTTGATTGGTTTATTTTTTTTTAATGGAGTTTTAGTTATTGATTTAATTATAGATTTTTGTTTTTTAGGGACATTTATTTTGGTTTTTTTATTAAAAATATATAAAAATAGAAATATTATAATAAAAAATAAAATTATATTCTGCATATCAATAATTATATAAAAAAAATATATAAAGTAAACCTAAAAAAATTGAAATTATGATACATATATATAGATTTATATTATAATAAAAATGGATAAACAAATATTTATCAATACGCTTGTATTATTAGATACGAGTAAATTACCAGGAAAATGTTATTGTATGATGGCGAACAAATGTTTTATAGATAGATTAAAACGTAAAAGTTTAAATATTTCAGATATGATTTATAAATTTAACGAACTATTAGTCGATCTTCAAACAATTTCAAATATAATAATTTTTACAACAACGGCTCAAAAAGATTTAGTTACTGAACTTTTAAGGACATTCGTACCAGAAAATATTACATTGACGTTCTCAGAATATGAAAAATATCTTGTTGACAATAAGATTGGAGATGTTAATAATCGTCTACTTGATAAAAAAATTTCTCATTTCAATATTTCAGATCATTATGAAATATCAGAAATTATTCCAGGTGTATACTTATCAGGAGTATGCTGTATAAATAATATAAATATTAAAACATATGATTTAAAACACGTTCTATCAGTAATGACCAATCCACCATTATTAGAAAATGTCAATCAAAAAATTATTCCAATTCTAGATACAAAAAATCAGAATATTAGCAGTTATTTTGAAGAGGCATATGAATTTATTGAAAACGCTGTTCAGAAAAATGAAAATGTTATTGTGCATTGTTATGCTGGAATTTCACGAAGCGGTACAATTATTATCTCATATATTATGCGCAAAATGAATATGTCATATGATGACGCAATTCAATATGTAAAATCGAAACGTAGTATTGTATCACCTAATATTGAATTTTATTTTGAATTAAGTCAATATATTGTTTAAGTTTTTTTTATAAAAAAATGAAATTTATAAGTTTATATATTTTATTTTATAAAGATGATTATTGATTTTTATAAGGAAATTGGTGAATCAATGAATGATGTTATTAATAATTTTCGAAAAAAATATAATTTATTCCCTAATGAAAAAGTTGCATTTGCTGGGCGACTTGATCCATTAGCATACGGAATTATTCGATTATTAACACATGAAGATAAAATGTATAAGGATAAAGAATGTGGTCATAATAAAATTTATAAATATAAAGTAATTGAATCATTTCAAACAGATACTTATGATATAATGGGATTAATTAATAATAATTTAGATTTTAAAGAAGATTGTTTTACAGAGGAAAGAAATATAGTTCAAGAATATCCAAAATATTCATCCAAAACTATTAATATTGATGGTAAAATGGTTCGATTATGGGATGCTGCTAAAAATAATTTAATTAAAGATAATATAATACCAACAAAAGATGTTACTCTATTTTTTAATATAAAAGAAAATGAAGAAATTATTAATGGAAAGGATTTATTTGTTCTTATTAGTGAAAAAATAAATAAAGTAAAAGGTGATTTTCGACAAAAAGAAATATTAGAATTGTGGGAAAAAAATATAGATATAAATAATAATTATAAAATTGGCTATTATAAAATAAAAATTAGTAGCGGAGGTTATGTCAGAACAATGGCAAATTCAATGAATAGCGTAGCATTTGATATATGCAGAGTATCCTATGAATAAACCTCTAATTTAAATCGCACTACACCAAATAATTCTCCATTTTTTTTATAATTACCATTATCAAAATTTTCATAAGTAGTAATTGCTTCTTCAATAGAATTGACTTCAGGAAGCAATTGTTGATATCCTGTTTCTTCAATTGCAGACCTAAAATTAGGATATACTTTAATTTCTACAATTTTTGTTTTAATAATTGGCAAATTTAAATCATCATTATGATTAAAATTCCAATTATCCTCAACATTCATTTTACGTCGAGTTTCATCGTAACACCGGACTTCATAAATCTTAATTCCATCTCGAATCGCCTCGTAATACGGTGATTTTAGTTTGCTTGTAAACATTTTTATATATTATTTTTATATTAGAATAAGTAAAATTTCAATTTTTTCATGTCACATGAAAAAGATGAGGAAAATTTTAATTTCTGTAATTTTGATAAAAAAATATTTTCATTTGTGTCTATTTATATTATATTACATAATTAAAATTAGACATATTTGTGTCTAAAAAGTTGAGGATTTATCTTTTTTATAAATAAAAATGGATTTATGTTTTTAATAATAAGAATTAACTTCATAAATAATATTATTAGGTGTGTTAAAAGATGCAGCAATAATATCAATTGGGTTTGGAGTTTCAAAAACTTTAAAGTCAACATTATCATAAATTACGAAGTCTTTACAAGTAATTAGTTTAGGTAAATTTTGGGTAATTTCATTATAAAAAGGAGAAATATTGCTAAATACAGTATAATATTTATCATTAATCTTATCATATGTAATATTTATAAATTTATTGTTACTAAAATCAGTAATAAACCATTCGATACGATTATCATATTCAATACGATTGATATCTTCATCATAAGGTAAAAACCAAGGAATATCTTTAACTGGAGTATTGCTATTAAAAATACGGAGATATTTATCAACAAAATTAATAGTCTTTTCCATTTTTTTATTTAATTAATCATTAAATTAAAATAAAATTCAATTTTTTTATAAAAAAATGAAAATTCAAATAATAATAATTTAAATAAATATTATAAAATGGTTATCCTAGATACTTATTTGAATATGTTTAATTCTAGGGAATTTTGTAGAGCACAACCGTGGTTAATTAAATATAATGAATATGAACATCGATATGAAGACGAAAATTATATTAAATGGATTATTCCATGGTGGGATAATAATCATTCATTTTATATAGAATACAATAAAAATACAAAAATATATGCAACAATAATATCAATGAATTCACCATTATACAAACATATTGAAAAATTATATGAATTTATAAGAACAGCCCCAAAAACTCAAATATCAACTAATGTAAATGGTATTTTAGTTGAAACAGAAAATGTTAATATAATTATTGTATCAACATTTGGAACTCCTTTACGTAATTTTGCAAAAAATCAAACAGATAATCTTGAAATATTATTTAATAATTTTTTTATATAGATTTATAATATTATAAATGAGTGTAGTATTAATTAATAATACCATTAAAGATTTGGATATATTGATAAATTCATTTAAAAGTGAACATATTGTAATTAGTTGTAACAATAATACAAATATTGATGATATTATGAACATAATAGATAATAAAACTAATTTAACTTTCGTTTATCATTTTCCAGGATATTATAAAATTCCTTTTTTTACTAATGAAACAATTGATGAAAAAAGAACAAATAAATATAGATTTTTTTCATCCAAATTAGTAAAATTAATTACTCAAATAAAAGAGAAAAATGGAACACTTACAGTTGATTTATTAGCATGTAATTTAAATAATAAATCATTTGAAACAGAAGTTAAAATGGTTGAAACTGATTTGGGTATAAATATCAGATATTCAATTGATTTAACAGGCAATAAAAATGGAAATTGGATATTGGAAAGTGATTCAACTGATGTAAAAGATTATTATTTTAATGAAAATATTAGTAATTGGAATCATGTTTTAGCAGGTAGTCATTCATTAGCAACTTTATTGCCATTAAATCCTGAAATTTTTATTGAAGTAGCCCAAGTACATTATTTATTAAAAGATATTAGTTTAAGTGAAATTACATATGATGGAATAAATTATTTTACAGATTTAGATTATATTCTTTTAAATGAGGAAGATGTTTTTGATGGTTCAGAAAATACTATATCAGTTGAATGGGAAAATGAAGGAATATTTGGAGTTGCAAATACAGTTATTTCATATAATGTAAGACCCACTATTAAAAATTTAAAAGTAAAATCAACTGTAGGTATTAAAAGTAACGGAGGAGGAATAATTAGACCATATCAAAATTTTTTTTCAATAATTAATTGCGAGTCAGAAGGAGATATTGATAATTATGGAGGTGGTATTTGTGGTTCAGGGGCTGGTAATGGTAAATATGGGGAAGCTCAGTGTGATATTTCTGGATGTAGATTTACTTCTGGTAATATTGGTCTGCATGGAGGAGGAATATGTGGTTCTGAAGCAGGTTCAAATGGCGGTCATTGTGTAATATCATATTGTGATAATTCTGGAAATATAGGAACTACTGCAGGAGGTATATGTGGATTATGGGCTGCTGGATATCTTGGCGGATATTGTGAAATTCTTAATTGCAATAATAGTGGAGAAATTAATAAAAATGCAGGAGGTATATGCGGTGCAAATGGTTCAGAAGGTGATCCAATAATTGATACCTCTGGTGGAGAATTAATAATTCGTAATTGTTCGTCATTTGGTAATCAAGTTGGTGAAGGAGCAGGAGGTATTATAGGTTCAGGATTATGTAATAATTTTGGTTATTGTATAATAGAAAATTGTACTTCATCAGGATATATAAATACAAATGGAGGCGGTATAATTGGAATAGAAAGTGGTAAAAATTATGGTGTAATAGATATATCAGGATGTACTACGACTGGTGATATTGATATATATGGAGGCGGTATCGCTGGACAATATTGTGGTTATAATAATGGAACCTGTAGAATTATTAATTGTAATACAAATGGCGATATTTCACAAAATGGAGGTGGTATATGCGGTGCAAATGGTTCAGAAGGTGATCCAATAATTGATACATCTGGTGGAGAATTAATAATTCGTAATTGTTCATCATCTGGTAATCAAATTGCTGAAGGAGCAGGAGGTATTATAGGTTCAGGATTATGTAATAATTATGGTTATTGTTTAATAGAAAATTGTACTTCATCTGGATATATATATGAAAATGGAGGTGGAATAATTGGAAAACAAAGTGGAGCAATTTATGGCGAAATAGATATATCAGGATGTACTACGACTGGTGATATTGATATATATGGAGGCGGTATCGCTGGACAATATTGTGGTTATAATAATGGAACCTGTAAAATTGTTAATTGCAATACAAATGGTGATATTTCACAAAATGGAGGTGGTATATGTGGTTCATACGCAGGAGATAATGGTAATTGTATAATAAATGATTGTTCTTCGAATGGCAATATAGGAGAAAACGGAGGTGGTATATGTGGTTCATACGCAGGAAATAATGGTAGTTGTACAATAAATAATTGTTTTTCAAATAACAATATAGGAGAAAATGCAGGTGGTATTTGTGGGTCACATACAGGAAATAATGGTAATTGTATAATAAATGACTGTTCTTCAAACGGTATTATAGGAGAAAATGCTGGAGGTATTTGTGGGACACACGCTGGAAATAATGGTAGTTGTACAATAAATAATTGTTTTTCAAATGGTGATATTTCAGAAAATGGAGGTGGTATTTGTGGAGCACATACAGCAAATAATGGTAATTGTACAATAAATGACTGTTTTTCAAAAGGCAATATAGGAGAAAATGGAGGTGGTATTTGTGGAATTAATACTGGATTTTCTGATGGTATCTGTACAATAAATAATTGTACATCAGTAGGTAATATCGGAGTAAGTGCAGGTGGAATATGTGGTTCATATACTGGTAATGACGGTGGTAATTGTATATTAAATAATTGTTCATCAAATGGTAATATATTTGATAATGCCGGAGGTATATGTGGTTCATATACTGGAAATAATAATGGTAACTGTACAATAAATAATTGTACATCGATAGGTAATATTGCAGATAGTGGTGGTGGAATATGTGGTTATTATACTGGAAATGATGGTACATGTACAATAAATAATTGTACAACAATGGGTAATATTTCGATTTATGGAGGTGGTATATGTGGTTCATATAGTGGTAATGACAATGGTAATTGTATTATAAATGATTGTATATCAAATGGTAATATTTTAATGTTTGGAGGTGGTATATGTGGTTCTTATACTGGAAATAATGGTAATTGTATTATAAATAATTGTAAATCAAATGGTAATATTTCAACGAACGCAGGTGGAATATGTGGCAATTATACTGGAAATAATGGTGGTAATTGTACTATAAATAATTGTTATACAATTGGTAATATTGATAATTTTGCTGGCGGAATATGTGGTCAAAATACTGCTGATAATGGGGGTACCTGTCATATATATGATTGTTCTTCTATAGGAGTTATTTTTGGTGATCAAGCTGGTGGAATATGTGGTATATCTGCAGCACCAAATTATGGAACAGTTGATATAAGTAATTGTTTTTCATATGGTGATATTAGTGGATTTCAAGCAGGTGGTATATGTGGTTCAAATGCAGGTTCTGAATTTGGTAATTGTATAATAATTAATTGTCACTCAAAAGGAAAAATTGGAATACAATCAGGTGGTATATGTGGAGTATATACAGCAAATACTGGAAATTGTACAATAAGTTATTGTTCATCAAATGGTAATATTGAAGATAATGGAGGAGGTATTTGCGGTACATATGCAGGATATAATAATGGTAATTGTATTATAAATTATTGTATGTCATATGGTAATATAGGAGAATATGCAGGAGGAATATGTGGTTCATATACAGGAAATAATGGTGAATGTATAATAAGTAATTGTACAACAAACGGCGATATAGGAACAAATGGAGGTGGTATATGTGGTTCAAATACGGCAAATAATGGTAATTGTATAATAAATAATTGTAGTTCACAAGGTAATATAGGAACAAATGGAGGTGGTATATGTGGTATAAATAGCGGAAATAATAATGGAAATTGTATAATAAATACCTGTTTCAGTAATGGCAATATTTTATCAGAAGGTGGTGGTATATGTGGTTCATATACTGGTATAAATAGTGGTACTTGTAATATATATGATTGTTCTACAAATGGAAATATTAGTGATTTTGCAGGAGGTATATGTGGTTTAAATACAGCAGAAAATAATGGATATGTAGATATAAGTAATTGTTATTCATATGGCGATATTATTGGATTTCAATCAGGAGGTATATGTGGAAAAAATACTAGTAATAATAATGGTAATTGTAATATTTTAAATTGCCATTCAAAAGGAATAATTGGAAGTGAAGCAGGAGGAATATGTGGTTCATATACTGGTATTGATGGTAATTGTGAAATAAATAATTGTTCATCAGCTGGTGATATTTCAGAAAATGGAGGTGGAATATGTGGTTCATATGCTGGAAATGATGGTATTTGTATAATAAATAATTGTTTTTCAAGTGGCAATATAGGAGAAAATGCAGGAGGAATATGTGGTTCATATACAGGAAACAATGGTATTTGTACAATAAATAATTGTTCATCAAGTGGCGATATTTCTTTAAATGCAGGTGGTATATGTGGAACAAATACTGCTGATAATGAAGGAAAATGTTATATATATGATTGTAGTAGTAATGGTAATATTTTAGATTATGCTGGAGGTATATGTGGTTCATATACAGCAATAAATAATGGAATAGTAGATATAAGTGAATGTTATTCATTTGGTGAAATTATTGGTTTTCAATCTGGTGGTATATGTGGTAGATATACCAGTTATAATAATGGATATTGTACAATTAAAGATTGTATGTCAAAAGGAAATATTGGTAGTGAAGCTGGTGGTATATGTGGTTCAAATACAGGTCTTTCTGGAGAATGTATTATAAATAATTGTTCATCAAGTGGCAATATAGGACAAAGTGCAGGAGGTATATGTGGATCATATACTGGTGTTTCTGGAGAATGTTATATATATGATTGTTCTTCCAATGGTAATATTTTAGATTATGGTGGAGGTATATGTGGTTCATATACAGGACAAAATAATGGTACCGTTGATATAAGTAATTGTAATTCTTATGGTGTTATTAATGGGTTTAAATCAGGAGGCATATGTGGAAGTCATACTATAAATTGTACAATCAATAATTGTCACACGGAGGGAAATATTGGCAATGAAGCTGGAGGTATTAGTGGCGGACATACTGGTATTTATGGAAAATGTATTATAAGTAATTGTTCAACAATAGGTATAATTGGACAAAAAGGAGGTGGTATATGTGGGTCAAATACTAGCGATTTAGGAGAATGTATTATATATAATTGTAATACAAGTGGAGATATTGGAGAATATGGAGGAGGAATTAGTGGATATTTATCTTCTGTTAATACAGGTAAACTTTTTATATATGATTGTTCTTCAAATGGTGATATTTCAATAAAAGGAGGAGGTATATGTGGTTCATCTTCAGCAACAAATAATTCAATACTTGATATAAGCAGTTGTTATTCAAGTGGAAATATTTTTGAAAATGCAGGTGGCATTTGTGGTGAACAAATTGGTTTTCAAAGTATATGTACAATTACTAATTGTCATTCAACAGGAATAATTGATGTTCGTGCCGGTGGTATATGTGGTTCACAATCATTAAATTGTAAAATAAATAATTGTTCATCAATTGGTATAATTAGAAATGAATCGGGAGGTATCTGTGGTCCACAATCATCTAATTGTGAAATAAGTTATTGTTCATCAACCGGCGAAATTGGACCAAGTGGAGGTGGTATTTGTGGTTCAGCGTCATCTGATTGTCTAATACATAATTGTTCATCAATTGGTAATATAGATAAATTCGCAGGTGGTATTTGCGGAGAATATATATCTAATTTTACAATATATGATTGTTCAACAGTTGGTATTATAGATGAAAATGGTGGAGGTATATGTGGAAAACAGGCTATTAATAGTATAATATACGATTGTATAACAACAGGTAATATAGATAAATTTGCAGGTGGTATTTGTGGTTCACAAATGAATCAAATGGAAATATATAATTGTAAAACAACAGGTATTATAAATCAAAATGCAGGTGGTATTTGTGGCAGCAATACACTTAATTCTGAAATATATAATTGTATAACATATGGTAATATAGAAAAAAATGGTGGAGGTATATGTGGTTCAAATATATCTAATTCATATGGAGATAATTGTAAAATACATAATTGTACAACCTTTGGTACAATTGGAGAAAATGCAGGTGGTATATGCGGGCATCAGGCATCTAATTATGGTGGTAGTTGTATTATTTATGATTGTTCATCCAATGGAATAATTACTGGCCAATATGCAGGTGGTATATGTGGTTCATATTCTGGAAATAATAATAGCATACTTGATATAAGTAATTGCAATTATTATGGTAATATTAATACTTTGGAATCAGGAGGTATATGTGGTTCGTTTGCAGGATGTAATAATGGTATATGTAGAATAAATAATTGTACAACCAATGGTACAATTGGAGAAAAAGCTGGAGGTATATGTGGTTCTTATGCAGGAGGGTTTAATGGTCAATGTAATATAAGCAATTGTTCATCCAATGGAATGATTACTGGCCAATATGCAGGTGGTATATGTGGTTTAAATTCTGGAATTAATAATGGTATACTTGATATAAGTAATTGCATTTATTATGGCAATATTACTGGTTTTGAATCAGGTGGTATATGTGGTTCGTTTGCAGGAAGTAATGGAACAGTTAATATTAATAATTGTACAACCAATGGTATAATTGGAGAAAAAGCTGGAGGTATATGTGGTTCTTCTGCAGGAGCGTTTAATGGTCATTGTAATATAAGCAATTGTTCATCTGTTGGTCTAATAGGAGAAGGAAGTGGAGGTATATGTGGTCAAAATACTGGAGATAATTATGGTAATTGTACAATAACTAATTGTTCATCTATTGGCGAAATTGGCGAAGAAAGTGGAGGTATATGTGGTCCAAATACTGGAGATAATAATGGCATATGTATTATAGATAATTGCCATTCAAGTGGGAATATTGGTTTTCAAGCAGGAGGTATATGCGGTACCCATACACATAATTGTAAAATAATTAATTCATATGCAACTGGAACAATTAATAATTATGGAGGTGGTATATGTGGTCCAAATGCAGGAATGTTCGGCGTATGTGATATTTCTGGTTGTTATAGTACACGAGATATATATGGAATAAATAGTGGAGGTATATGTGCAGCTTATGCTGGTGTTAATGGTAATTGTATTATAAGATATTCATATTCTTTAGGAATTATTGGTTTAGAAAACGGTGGAATATGTGGTCCTTATGCCGGTGCAGGTAATAATAGTAATTGTTTAATAGAAAATTGTTATACATCAGGTAAGATTAATATTTCAGCTGGTGGAATATGTGGTAAAAATGCAGGAGAAAATAATGGACATTGTACAATAAATAATTGTGATACTTCTGGCAATATTAGTGAAAACGCAGGAGGTATTTGTGGTATAAATTCAGGTGATATTTATGGTAATTGTATTATCAATAATTGTAAAACATACGGTATAATAGAAAATTCTGCAGGTGGTATATGTGGTTCATACTTTGGTAATAATAATGGTAATGGTGAAATAAATAATTGTGTAACACATGGACATATATTAGAAAATGGTGGTGGTATTACTGGCAAATATGCAGGAGCAAATAACGGACATTGTATAATAAATAATTGTGATACTTCTGGTAATATAGGAACAAATGCCGGAGGTATTTGTGGTACAAATACAGGTGATATTTATGGTAATTGTATTATCAATAATTGTAAATCATATGGTATGGTAGGAAATTCTGCAGGTGGTATATGTGGTTCATATTTTGCCAATAATAATGGTAATGGTGAAATAAATAATTGCATATCATATGGGCATATATTAGAAAATGGTGGAGGTATAACTGGTAAATATACAGGAGCAAATAATGGAAATTGTACAATAAATAATTGCGATACTTCTGGTAATATTGGAACAAATGCAGGAGGTATTTGTGGTACAAATTCAGGTGATATTTCTGGTAATTGTATTATCGATAATTGTAAATCATATGGTGAAATTGGTCAAAATGGTGGTGGTATATGTGGTTCATATTTTGCCAATAATAATGGTACTGGTGAAATAAATAATTGCGTAACACGCGGACATATATTGGAAAAAGCAGGAGGTATTAGTGGTAAATTTACAGGAGCAAATAATGGTAATTGTATAATAAATAATTGCGATACTTCTGGTAATATTGGAAAATATGGAGGAGGTATATGTGGTATAAGTGCAGGTGATAATGGATTATGTCAAATAAATAATTGTCATACATCGGGAACTATTCTAGAAGAAGCAGGAGGTATTTGTGGAAAATATTTTGGAAGAAATAGTAGTGATGGTAATAATATTATTTCATCATGTAGTACATATGGCGATATATCAGAAAATGCAGGAGGTATATGTGGTTCTTATGCAGGAGGATATAATGGCCATTGTATAATAAGTAATTCATATTCAGAAGGAAAAATTGGATTTAAATCTGGCGGTATTTGTGCAAATGCAGCAGGTGGCGAAAATGGTGATTGTATAATAGAAAATTGCCATTCAAAAGGTGATATGGGACAATACAGTGGCGGTATATGTGGCCAATATGCAGGTTTTAAAGGAAAGTGTAATGTGAATAACTGTTTTTCAGAAGGTTACATTTCAAGAGCAGCAGGAGGCATATGTGGAAATGGTGCTGGTAAAAATGGTTTATGTGAAATTACAAATTCTTATTCAAGTGGTTTATATATCGGGGAAAGAGGAGGTGGTATTGTTGGAAATCAAGCAGGTAATAATGGAAAAATTATTATTAGAAAATGTTATACAAGTGGAAATCTTCAAAAAGGTGCAGGTGGAATAGTTGGTCAAAATGCTGCATTTCATAAAGGTCAATGTTTAATAGAAGATTGTTATAGCAATGTTGATTTACTTGGAGATTATTGTGGTGGTATAGTTGGTGCAAATGTAGGAAATACAGATGGAAAATGTGTAATAAGTAATTGTTATACAATTGATAAACCATCTAAAAAACAAGGTGGTTTATGTGGTTCAAATGCAGGAGTAGAAAAAGGAAAAATTTATTTATTTAATAGTTACTGTGACGGTAAATCTGTAAATAATTTAAATAAAAAAGGAAACTTATATATTAATGATACTAAAAAAACTAATAAAATTCCAATATTAAATTTAACTGATATATCTGGTTCTGAAATTCAAACATTTAATCAAATAAATAATCCTAATAAAACTGTAAATATTTGTGGAGAAACAAAATATCCTACAGTTTGGAACGTTGTTGATACATGGCAACCAGCACAAAATCAAGATATTTATCCAGGATTACTAAATATAGATTAAAAAATTTTATAAAATTTTTAATATTATTATTTTATATAATAATAATATAAATGAGTGTAGTATTAATTAATAATACAATTGAAGATTTAGATATATTAATAAGTTCATTTAAAAGTGAACATTTAGTTATTACTTATGATAAAAATACAAATATTGATGATATTATGAATATAATAGATAATAAAACTAATTTAACTTTAGTTTATCATTTTCCAGGATATTATAAAATTCCTTTTTTTACTAATGAAACGATTGACGAGAAAAGAGCTAATAAATATAAATTTTTTTCATCTAAATTAGTAAAATTAATTACTCAAATAAAAGAGAAAAATGGAACATTAATAGTTGATTTATTAGCATGTAATTTAAGTGATAAATCATTTGAATCAGAAATAAAAATAATTGAAACAGATTTAGATATAAATATAAGATACTCAATTGATATAACAGGTAATAAAAATGGAAATTGGATATTAGAAAGCGATAACATTGATGTAAAAGACTATTATTTTAATGAAAATATTATTAATTGGAACAATGTATTATATCCTGATTATTCATTAGAATATTTAAAAGATTTAAATCCAACAATATTTGAATTTTCAGATGGAGAATATAAATTATTAAGAAGTATTTCGTTGGATCAAATTAGGTATTCAGTTACGACTGTTGTAGATGATGGAATTGTTGTTATTACCAATTTTGAAGTTTTTAATAATGAAACATTTATTAATTTATTCAGTAATGAAATATTTAATGGACAAGGACATGTAATTACTGTAGCATGGGAAAATCAAGGAATATTTGCAGTATCTCCAACTGTAACAAGTTATAATAATAGACCAATTATTAAAAATTTAAGAGTTTGGTCATTTTGGGGTGTCAGTAGTAGTGGCGGGGGTATAATGAGAGCATATCAAAAATTTTTTTCAATAATTAATTGTCAAGCATTAGGTGATGTTGGTGAATATGGAGGTGGTATTTGTGGTTCCGGTGCAGGTAATGCTATATATGGAACAGCTCAATGTGATATTTCTGGATGTATATTTACTTCTGGTAATATTGCTCCATATGGAGGAGGAATATGTGGTTCTGAAGCAGGTTCAGATGGAGGTCATTGTGTAATATCATATTGTGATAGCTCCGCAAATATAGGACTTGCAGGAGGAGGTATATGCGGATTATGGGCTGCTGGATATAGTGGTGGCTATTGTGAAATTAGTCATTGCATAAGTATTGGAAAAATAGATAGTAATGGAGGTGGTATATGTGCAGCAAATGGAGCAGAAGGTAATCCAGGAACTAATGATATAGGGGGTACATTAATAATTAAAAATTGTATATCAACTGCTAATCAAATTGGTCCTGGTGCAGGAGGTATAGCTGGTTCAGGATTATGTAATAATAATGGTAGTTGTAAAATAGAAAGTTGTCTTTCTACTGGATTTATATATTCAATGGGAGGTGGTATAATTGGACGAGATGGTGGTGATATTAACGGTAATATAGATATTTCAGGATGCATGACATTGGGAAATATTGATGCATATGGTGGAGGTTTATGTGGTATTAATACTGGAAAGAATGGTGGCGAATGTATTATAAATAATTGTGACACATTTGGTAATATTAATACATTTGCAGGAGGTATATGTGGGTCATATACAGGTATTTCTGGAAAATGTATTATAAATAATTGTAGGACACAAGGTATAATTTATCAAGGTGGCGGAGGTATTTGTGGTTCATTTACTGGTTTATCAGGAGAATGTACTATAACTAATTGCGATACATCGGGTAATATCAATCAAAATGGAGGTGGTATATGTGGAATAGATTGTGCATATAATGGTATATGTACTATTTCAGGATGTACTTCTAGTGGCCAAATTAGTAATGATTCTGGGGGTATATGTGGTTCATATGCTGGTGTAGAATATGGAAATCTTAATATAACTAATTGTAAAACATCTGGTAATATAGGAAATAAGGGAGGCGGTATATGTGGTTCATATGCAGGCACATATCATGGAAATCTTACTATAATTAATTGTGATACATCTGGTAATATAGGAAGCGAGGGAGGTGGTATATGCGGTTCAAATTCTGTTATAGAATCTGGAAATCTTAATATAACTAATTGTAAAACATCTGGTAATATAGGAAGCGAGGGAGGCGGTATATGTGGTTCATATGCAGGTGCATATAATGGAAATCTTACTATAAATAATTGTGATACATCTGGTAATATAGGAAGCGAGGGAGGTGGTATATGTGGTTCATATGCAGGTGCATATAATGGAAATCTTACTATAAATAATTGTGATACATATGGTAATATTGGAAATGTTGGTGGTGGCATTTGTGGTTCAAATGTCGGTTCTGAATATGGTAATTGCAATATAAATAATTGTAAATCAAATGGCAATATCGGAAATTTTGGTGGTGGTATTTGTGGTGCAAATGCCGGTTCTAAATTTGGTAATTGCTCTATAAGTAATTGCAAATCATATGGTTCAATAGGAGCCAACGGAGGAGGTATATGTGGCTCGACTGTTGCACTTAACAATGGTATTTGTCAAATAATTAATTGTAATTCAAGTGGTACTATAGGAGAAAATGCAGGTGGTATATGTGGTGCATATTCAGCAAATGGCGGTCAATGTACAATACGTGATTCTTCTTCAAATGGAAATATTTTATCATTTGGAGGTGGTATATGTGGTTCATATGCTAGCGCAGGATTAGGGAATCTTAATATAACTAATTGTAATACATATGGTATTATATCTCCAAATGGTGGTGGTATATGTGGTTCAAATTGTGCTTCTAATGGTAATTGTGATATTTCGGGATGTATTTATCGTGGTCAAATTGGTCAAGATGCTGGTGGTATATGTGGTGTGTATTCTGCATCAAATTTTGGAAATCTCAATATAATTAATTGTAAAACATATGCGAATATCGGAAATTTTGGCGGTGGTATTTGTGGTTCGCATTCTGGTACAGAATCTGGAAATTTACATATAACTAATTGTGATACATCTGGTAATATAGGAAATTTTGGCGGTGGTATTTGTGGTTCCCATTCTGGCACAGAATCTGGACATTTATATATAATTAATTGTAATACAGTTGGTAATATTGGAAATTCAGGTGGTGGTATATGCGGTTCAAATGTTGCAGCTAATGATGGTTATTGTGATATAAGTAATTGTAAATCAAATGGTAATATAGAAGATTATGGAGGTGGTATATGTGGTCAAAATAGTGCATTTAATAATGGAATGTGTATAATAAAAAAATGTACGTCAATTGGCAATATAGGAGAATATGCAGGTGGTATATGTGGTCTATATACTGCAAATAATGATGGTAATTGTACAATAAATGATTGTTCTTCAAATGGAAATATTTCATCAAATGGAGGGGGTATTTGTAGTTCATATACTGGTGTTCAAAATGGATTTTGTATAATAAGTAATTGTATATCAGTTGGTAGTATTGCAATTAATTCTGGTGGTATTTGTGGACCATTTGCTGGTACAGGATATGGTATTTGTAACATAACCAATTGTTCTACTAGTGCAGATATACCAGAATATTCTGGTGGTATTTGTGGACCATATGCTGCCAATAATGGTAATTGTATTATTGAAAATTGCTATACACGTGGAAATATTAATATATCTAGTGGTGGAATTTGTGGACCATGGTCTGGAACAGATAATGGTTTTTGTTTAATAAATAATTGCGATACATCAGGAAATATTAGTCAATATGCAGGAGGTATTTGTGGTATAAGATGTAGTGATAATTCAGGAAATTTTAGCATAACTAATTGTAAAACATCGGGAAATATTTCTACAAATTCAGGTGGTATATGTGGTTCATATTTTGTAAATAATAATAGCCATGGACTAATAATGAATTGTACAACATTTGGAGATATAGGAATGCATGCAGGTGGATGTTGTGGTCCTTATAATGGAGTAAATAATGGAAATTGTACAATTAATAATTTTATTTCAAAAGGAAATATATTAGAAAATGGAGGAGGTATATGTGGTTCTTATGCTGGTGCCATTAATGGTCAATGTACAATAATTGATTCATACTCTGAAGGAAATATTGGATTTAAAGCTGGCGGTATTTGTGCAAATGCAGCAGGTGGTGAAAATGGTAGTTGCGATATAAGTAATTGTTATTCATTAGGTAATATAGGACAATATGGTGGTGGTATTTGTGGTCAATTTGCTGGTTTTGAGGGAAATTGTAGTATAAATAATTGCCATGCAAGTGGTTATATTTCAAGAGCAGGAGGTGGTATATGTGGAAATGGTGCTGGTAAAAATGGGTTTTGTGAAATTACAAATTCATATTTTAATGGAAAATATATTGGAGAAAGAGGAGGCGGTATTGCTGGAAATCAAGCAGGTGTAGGTGGAAAAATTATTATTAAAAAGTGTTATTCATCTGGTAATATACAAAGAGGTTCAGGTGGAATAGTTGGTCAAAATGCTGCTTATAATCACGGTGAATGTTTAATAGAAGATTGTTATACTAATGTTAATTTAGTTGGAAAATATTGTGGTGGCATAGCTGGAATAAATTTAGCAAGTAAAAATGGAAAATGTTTAATTAATAATTCTTATTCAATTGACGTGCCGTTAGAAACACAAGGAGGTTTATGTGGTCCAAATGCTGCAAGATCAAAAGGGAAAATATATTTATTTAACAGTTACTGTAGTGGTAAATGTATAGAAAATTTAGGTAGAAAATCAACTTTATATGTTAATGATAATAAAGTACCAACTGGTCTTATTCCCCAATTAAAATTAACTAATATTACAGGAAATAAAATTCATGTAGATAAACAAATTAATGAACCCTCAAAAACTATAATAATTTGCGGAGAAACAAGATATCCAAAAAAATGGGATACTGTTAATACATGGGTAGCTAAAAAAAACTTAAGTAAATATCCTGGATTAAAATGATTTTAATATTTAATTATACTTATTAAATTATAATGAATAATTTAATAGATAAATATTTGGAAGATTATAATATATCAAATATAAATTTACCTTGGTGTGTTGATTATGATAGATTAAATAATAGATATGAAGATGATAAACATATAGAATGGTTAATATATCATCCAGACCGCAATATTCCATCAATTGATATAATTTATCATAAAAATACAATGATATATTCAACAAAAATATTAAATTCTTATAAATATAATGAATATATAAATAAAAATCTACTATTAATTAGATACTTGAATACTTGTAAGATTACATATAATTATAGTGAACATTTATATTATGATTATGACTTAATTGAATCATATAATCCATTAGATATAATAATGGTTGCATTTGGAACACCAATAGATATAATAAAAAAAATAGAAGAAGATATATTATTAGAATTAAAATTAGAATCACTAAACATAAACTATAGTTAACATAGTTCTTTTAGTTGGCATAAAATTAAATCCATATTAAGAGCTAGACGATGCATACTTTTTTCTACATCAAAAAGAGTCAACATAAAACCATTAATAATGTTGTCGAAATTATAAGTTTTAACAACATCTTCATAAATCTTGTCCATATCAATATCAAAATCTTTGTAAATCTGTTTTTGTAGTTTAGTTTTAATAAGAATTATCTCAACTGGAGATTTATTTTGAATTAATGAAGGATATGTATCTTTAATATAATTTATATCTTTAGTATAATTTATATATTTATGAATAATTGATTCCATTTTCTTATTAGCCTTTTCTTTAATATCTTCAATAGTATCCATTATTAAGGCAAAATTTTCATCATCTTCAAGATGCCCGAAATTATTTTCAATAACTTCCTCAAGTTGTTCATACTTGTTTTCTACTTCATTCCAATCGATTTTATACGGAGAAAGAATAGTTTGCATCTCTTGACTAACACACATACGAAAACTAAAATACTTTTGCATATCATCAGTAGTTTTAAGAGAATACTTTTCTTTGTATAATTTATCTAGGAAATCACAAAACTTTAGATCAATGGAAGATGGCGAAGTGTTCTTATTTTGAGAAACAATGTCTTGAAAATCTGACAGCGAAAAATGAAAATCAGGATACTTTGCATTAAAAACATCAAAAAATAGATTTCCGATATTTTCACAAAAACTCCATTTTTCTTTGTTTTGCATCTTGTAAGAATAATCGCCCATAAGACGAAGTAGACATATATCATTAATAGGAATATTTGTAGGGTTAACTTTAGAAAAATCTTCAAGCATTTCTTCAAAAGAAATACTCAAATCCTTGTTAGTATATTTCTGAATTAGCTCTGTCATTTTAGTATATTATTTTTATATAAGTAATAATAAAAATAATTTCAATTTTTTTAAATAATAAACTTGCTTAAACCATAAAATCCACATAATATAATAGGATAATTAATATCCCAAAAATTAGGACGCCAAGTTATTAATCCTTCTTTTGTAAGAGGGAATGTCATAAAAGAAAATATACTTGGAAGAGAAAGAATTGTTTCATTTTTATCATTAGGACGAAAGACAATACCTTTTGTTTTAGGATTAAGGGCTATGTAGGTTAAATGACCAAGAGTAATGGTACTTAAAATAGCTATATCTTTTAACATATATAAATACTAAATAAAATTGAAATATTAAATCATTTATATTAAAATATTAATAAAAAATGATTAGTAATATTGTCAACGAATTTAACCATAATCCGAGTATTTTCTATTATATCCCGAACTTTTTGAGTTCCACGGATGAGGAAAATATGATGGCATATTTAAATAATACTGCCGATTTTATGCCCAATCCTAAATACAGTGATGGTGTATCTCGTGAACAAAAATGGTATCAAAAGGATAATAAATATTTTTGCCCTCAATGGAAGATGCGTTATCCTCATTGGACTTCTTGTGAAATGGATGAAACTATTTCAAATATAATTGAAAAAGTACAGAATTTCACGCACAATATTCCAAATATTAATATTCCGAATATTAATAGTTGCCTTGTAAATAAATATAAAACTGGTGAAAATTTTATTGCTCCTCATCGTGATTCTGAAATTTCATTTGGGGAAGAACCCACAATTATTGGACTATCATTGGGTGCAACACGTACGATTCTTTTCGAACGAAATGATAAAGCCTCGAGTTTCACATTTGAGTTAGAAAGTGGTTCTATTTTTGTGATGGCAGGTTCAAGTCAACGATTTTACAAACATTCTATCCAAAAGAGTCCTTGTCAAAATGTTCGTTATTCTATGACTTTTCGTGAATTTATTTTATAATTAAATTTTATTAATATTTTCAACATATTTTTTGGGGTCATTAATAAAAACCCTCGAATGTTTTGTTAATTTAATACCATAATAATCATCCCATTTTTTATTTTCTTGTATGTAATCAATAACCTTTTCATGATCCCAATTATGGTCATTATGTATTTTAAACATACTTTTATAAGAATCTTTGATATTTAAATTATATTTATAATTTTTTAACATCAAAAAATTAATTATAGCATGTTGCATTAAATAAGTTTTTTCATAATAACCAAGAGTTTTATCAAGACGAACTCCACTTGGAATTAATACTTCTTTTTTATAAGTAAGAAAATCCATATCAAATGCCTTATCAAATTCTTTATAAATGTCATTAATATATTTACTATTTTTAGGAGCCATTATAAACCAATTTTCGAGATAAGGAGTTTTAATATCAACAGTATTTTCTTTTAGCTCATATACAGTTGCATCATATTTATTTAACATCATTTCTTCATAATATTTATTCAAAAAGTTACCATCTGTAATTATAATAGATGCATCCATCCAAACACCTCCATATTTTTGTAATAATTCTAATCTTAAAAAGTCAGAAAAACGAGTTGGATTTAAATCATTATATTTATTAACAAATTCTTTAGATACATAATTATGATAATTTTCTTTATTTAAAATAATAATTTTCCAATCTTTTGGTATTTTTCGTTTCCAAGTATTAATATGGCTTTGGATAATAGAATTTAATTCCAAATTATCCCAATATCCCCATACATATTTTGGTAAAATATAATCAGTATTTATATCTGTAAACTTTTCAAAATTATAAAAACATAATAATAAAATTATTAAAATAAATAAAATAAGTATTAACATATTATATTTAAAAAATAAAATAAATATTTATAATTATTATGGATGAAAAAATTATAAATTTAATTAGCAATAATAAAATACAAGAAGCAAAACAGATATTTGCATTTAATATTAAAAGAATAAGTCAGATGAATAATCTTATTTATACAGCATTTTTAAATAAAGAAGATAGTATCGGTAAGGAAATAATTCGTTTTGGTTTTATGATAAATAATCAGGGTTTTCATTATCATTATTCCCCTTTTGATTTTTTTTGTTATGTTTGTAAGAATGACTATTTAGAAATATTATTTAGAATTATAGAAGATTCATATTTTTGGAATAAAGATAAAGTTATATTTGAACCAGAACATAAACAATCACCAAGACAATGGTTAATAGCGACAGCAGGATATATTATGTGTACATTAAATAAAATTAAAAGTTTGGAAATTTTATGTGATAAGTATAATATAACTAAATTTGATGCACAAGAGACACATTTTTTTGAAGTAGCAACAAAAAGTAAATATGAAGATTTATTTACATTTTTAGTAAATAGATATGGAATTTATAGTGATGAATATAATGGTATTTGTGAAACTTCATTATATGATGTTCCCAAATATTATAAAAAAGGTAATTCTGTACAAAATCAAATGTATATGGGAAATCAAAATCTTTCAATTGAGAATCCAATGTATATGGAAAATAAAATTAATAAAAGAAATAACGATTATGATTATACAGTACCAAATATTCCAGTAGAAAATCCAATGTATATGGAAACTAAAACCATTAAAAATAATGATTATAGTGAAATAAATAAAAAACCAAGAGTCCCAGTTTTTGAAAAATTTACTTAGTCATTTTTTCTAATTCTCTCATTGAGACTTTTTTTCTTAAATTAGTTGTGGAATATTCGTGTACTGATCTAGGATGAAATACTATTTTAACAGGCAAATCTGAACCAGTAAATTTTTTACCAACATAATCATCCCCAAGAAATCTAATATCTGGTTTTAAATTAACAATACTATCATATAATGATTTTTCAGTATCATAAATAAAATAATAATCAACCCATCTACAACTTTGTACTTGAATTTCTCTTTCTTCTAAACTTTGAATTGGTTTATTTTTTTCTGGTCTATCAATTGTTGGATCGGTTTGTAATCCAACACATAAAATATCACATTGTGATTTAGCGTCTTTTAAAAATAAATTATGTCCAGCATGTAATAAATCCCAACAAGAAAAAGTACAGCCAATAATTTTATCTTTATTATCAATTCTGAATTTTTCTAAATCTATTATTTTTGCCATATATTTTTATATTACAAAAAAAAAATAGTTATCTAAATCCTATATTTTTTCACCAGTATTATCGTTATTTATACTGCCAATATTTAGGGGTTTATCATTATTTTTTGGTTTATCATTATTTAAAGTACCATAATTTGGAAAATTATTCCCTTCATTTATATAAATTTTAGTATGTTCAATTTGTCCACATATATCTGGAATATCAAAATCTGGAATAGAATTAAATTTTAAAAAACACTTATTTTTAATAAATTCGGGTATTTTAGAATTACCTGCAGTAGAAACTAAGTTAATATCCTGTTTAATATATTTTAAAAAAGTTCCACAATGTTGACGGGAATTAGGTGGTATACATAATTGTTCTTCGATTTTTCTTCTGATTGAACCCCAATTATCAGAATATTGTGAAAATTGAGTTGCCATTTGCGCATATGCTAATTTCTCTTGTAACATATTTACCATACTTACTAAAATAGAAATAGAACCAAAAACCCAAGCCAATTTAAAACCACCAGATGTTTCACCTCCAGCAATTACATTTGATAAGCCACTTATAGCAGTAAATAAATTAGAAATTATCATAATAATTCTTGCTTTTTTATTATAATAAGAAAAAGCTTGAGAATGCATCCATTCAAAACATTTAGCTTGATCACACCATCGGGCTAATAGTTGTTCAATCGATGAATTCCATACAATTACATCTGTATATGAATCAGTATCTGACATATATAATAAAATAATAAATAAAATGATATTTTTATATGCGGTTTTTATTTGATAAAGAAATTGGCGTTTAAGTAGACGCCGGGAGTTCCGCAAAAAACTCATCGCCATCATGCATCATCTCTTCTTCGAGCTTGTCTTGGTTCTCTTCTTGCTCGTCAAGGAATGCATTGAGTAGGTCGTCTTCGGTCTCTTCGACGACAGGAGGATGGAGGGCGTCGTAAGCCTCTTCGCACTGTTCCATCTCCTCGGCGATTTGGCGCTCTTCCCAAAATAGTTCTGCAGTCTCGATGCAGTGGGAAATAAAAGCGCGCGCCTCTGAGGGGAAAAATTCGGTCAGGTACAATTGAAGCGCATCCTCGCGCGGCACCGACGGATGTTCGTTTTCCCAGAAGGCGTAAAAGTTGCCGCCAATCTCGTCACACCGCTCCATATACTGCTCTTCGGAGATGTTCAGGCACTCTGGCGACTTGTGCCCGAAATAGCAGTCGGGGCGCGTGCACGAAAGGTCGTCGCGGCACATCTTCACGGGCTTACTGACACGGGCAGTAGCGGGGGCGCGCGGATTGGGATGGGCGCCAGTACATTCGCGGCGTGTGCACTTCATTGCGTATTTGCACGGCGTCACGAACATTTGCTTGGGTTGGTTGCTATGGGTCGTCATTTGGTCCATCTTTTTACTTCAAATGTTAAATACTATGGACATTACAATCATTTAGAAATTTCAATTTTTTATAAAAAAATTAACCATCATAGATATTATCATTAATAATTTTAATAATAGATTCATCTTCACAGTCTATTTCTACTTCAAATTCAAAAATATTAGGATGTTCAAAATGGATTCTATCATTTACAACAAGACCAATATTATAATTTGATAGTTGTTTAATTCCAATTAAAACACTATTATATGTATTTCCGATAGTAATAATATCTTTAAAGGCTTTAATAGTAATTCGATTCCATTTATCAGATGAAGCTACTTGAATATTTTTAATTGGGTGCATGCGTAGTGATTGTGTTCCAATAAGATAACCTCCTTTTACTTTCATTTTTATTAATAGTTTATATTAATAAAAATTTAAAAAATCAATTTTTCTAGAATAATGATAGTAATTTTGTCTTCTCTTATATGGTTATTTATTTTCCATAATGGATGATTTATAATAATTTTTTTACTTGGAGAAATTATTATAAATTTATTTAATAAATAGGCAATATTTGTTAAAAAATCATACTGTAATTCATATTTCATTAAATGATAAGCATAACAACAAATACCAATGTCAAATGATTCAGATAATTCGCCTTTTACAATATCTTCAAAAGAATAATTATAATGACAATATTTATTATCAAAATAAGGATCACAGCCTTTAACAATTAAATGATTATCATATTCTGAAATAATTTCGGATATTAACCCAGAACCACAAGCTATATCTAAAATGGTTTTCGAATCGATAATATATTTACGAATATATTTTAAGTAAATATTTTTTATTTTTTCTTCATGTGGATTTGTATATTGAGTAGAATGAGTTTTATAATATTCTGCAACTCCATATTTTTGATATTCATTATAAATTTTAAGCATTATATAATGATATTATTGTAAATAAAATAAATATCAAATTTTATATATATATAAATTATAGAATGGATTATAAATCGAAATATTTAAAATATAAACTAAAATATTTAAATCTGAAAGGTGGTAAATCTTGTGATAAATGTCCAAAAAAAGGATTTATACAACATGATGGAGAATGTTGGCACGATGCATTTTCAATGATAATTTTATTTAGTAATGATCTTAGTGATGAAATACAAGAATTATTTAATAGTTGGTTAGATAATGAATTATTGATTGATATTCATTTTGAAAAAATATTTTCAGATAGAACAAGAGATGAATTATTACCTTGTAATATAGAAATTTTAACAGATGAATTAAAAGATAAAATTAAATCATATATTAAACAACTATTTACAAGATATAAAAAAGAATTTTTGTATCATGCTGAAATAAAAGATGATATACGTGTATTTTTAAGACAATTAAGTAGCGACACATCATTAATGTGTATAGATAATGCATTTACAATATTAAATACAAATATGAAGAAAGTAGCAAATAAATATCAACGAGAATATGATAAATCACATGGTGGTAAAATTATGGATATATTTTTACTTAAATCGCTTATTAACTATGTATTTTCAAAAAAACAAATTATTCAAATGATAGAAATTGATTTAGAATTAGTTATAAAGAATAAATTTGTCACACTTGATACTATATGTAAATTAATAAATAAATGTAATGCAATAATTATTAATTTAACATTTAATAAAAATGATAGCACTGGTCATGCAATATCTTGTTTTAAATGTAAAGATAATGAGTATGTTTACGATAATAACAGAGGAGTTTATTATGGAGACGAAATTTCAATTAAAAAGTTTCAATGGAAAAAAGCATTATTAAACTATTTTACATCATATGAAAATTTAGAAAATATTAATGATTTTCTATCAGCATTTGCAGGATATTATGACGAATTACCTGATAAACATATTTATACAATTACATTTTTATATTCTGATGATATTGGCTCTAATGATTATTATTATTCACCTGTATTACATTATATATATGAAAATAAAAGATCTATAAAATTATGGAATGATAAATTTATTAGTATTGCAAAAAACCAAAATCCATATAAATGCTTAGATGATGAATTACTTGATATATCACTATTTAAACAACCACAATTAATACATTTGTTACTTGATAATAATATAGAAATAGATATTAATAATTATGAGATTGTCCAAAATGCAATATTTAGTAATGATATTGACTTATTTAAAAAGATAGTAAACTATAAAAATTTTGATATTAATAATAAAAAAAATTTACCAATTATTTATGCATTAAGTGTTAAAAATCAAGAAATAATTAATTTAATTATAAATAATCCTAAATTTGATATAAGTATATTACATGATGAAATCGGTTCAATATTAAATTTTTCATTAATAGATGTATCATTAAATAATGTATCTAAAATTTTAATCGAAAAAGGTATTGATATATCAACTATAAATAAACATAATAAAACACCATTAGATTATTCAATTGAATATAATAATAAAGAAATATTTGATATATTATTGGATTTATATAAAAAGAGAAATATTGTAATTAGAATTAATGATATCACTTGGGAAGATTTTGATGATTATAATGAGGAACTTGAAAACAAAGAACAAATAAAAAAATATTATATCGATGCATTAAATTAATATTTAAAATCGCGATTGATACTTTTCAATATCATAAAGATCAATACCATCATAATCATCATAGTCAATACGTGGAATAACATACTTATCTATGAATTCTTGACTTAATTTATTATTTTTAACAAGTTTTTTTAAATCAACTAAATCAATAATTATTGCTAATTGTTCTTCAGTTAAACATCCTTTTTGAACCAAAATATCTGCAATAAATAAAAAATAATTCCAAGTATACTTACTAGTATCCATTTAATAATTATTAAATGAATTTTATTATTTAAGTAAAAATAGACATTCGTGCAACAATAATTGCAGTATAATGTTTCCATTCATCATCAATATGTTTACAAGTAATTTTAAAACTAACATATTTCATTTCAGGATGATCCATATATTTAATAATTGGTAACCTGTAAAAATAGAAATAGTCTGGTGTTTCAATATCATATGCAATTTTAACAAGATTATTAAAATAATTTACTTTGCGTGTTAAAAAAGTATTTTCTGTTTCGGATTCTAAAACACCTAAAAATGAAAATTCTGCTTCACTGTCATCAATAGGATTGTTAAACTTCCAATGAATTTCTTGCATATTATATTCAGAATGGTTAAATGGAACTTCTTCATTATTATTAATTTGTTTAAAGATAGTCGTTTTAATAATTCCCTTATCATAAATATTTTCAGGATTACAAGCAGTAATTAAAAATTTTGGAAAAACATTAAAACTTTTCATTCGTACATCTAGTTTAAATGATTTTCCAATATTATTTTCAGATAGTTCTCCAATATAAAAATTAGTACTAAACCAAAAATATAAGTCTAATACACCTTCATCAATATTTGCTTTTGGATCCATTTCAATTAAAAAATCACATTCTTCTTTTGTACGTTCAATAATACAAGTTCCAATAGTAAGTGTAATTTTTTCTAGTAAATCGTAATTAAATTTATTACCAAAATATAATTTTCCATTTTTAATACATGAAAATGAATTTAAAATATTCTCAGATAACATATACATTGCTACATTATCATCGACAACTTGCGGATTCATAATAAAGTCTTCCATTTTATAAGTTTTATAATGATTATATATTTATAAGTTTATAATTTTCAATTTTTTATAAATAAAATACATTTTTATTGCCACTATAATCAGATACAATTAGTCTAATACCAGGATAATACTTATATTCAACAATTGAACGAAAATTACCAGTTGGATAATATTGTAATATTGTTTCTTTTGATTTTGGATCAAGAATTTTAAAATAGGGTTCATTGACAAAAGACATTATATTAATAAATAGAAAATAAAAAATTATTTCATATTTTCTTTAATAATATGATAACCGCTATATGTTAATAGTATTGGCCAAGAAATTCCAATAGCAGTTCCATACATTAATGAATGCGGAATTAAAGAAGAAAATACAAGAGTTTTTTGTTTAATATCACCTTTTAAATAACTATATGTACCAATATAACCAACATATTGTGTTAGACAAAATGTAGTAATACCAATTCCTAAACTAAGATTTAAATACATCGTTTTTAGCATATTGGATAATTATAATATTATTATAATTATTATAAAAAAATCAACTTTTTATTTTAAAAAGGTGTTAATTAAAGATTTAGTAAAATTACATTGTAAAACGGTATCGTGTAATGTTCTTCTTTTTGTTTCCCATAAAATATTTTTTAGATTGCATAAACTATATGTCATATAAATTTCTTTTTTATTATTTATCGATATCTCGAACATTTATTATAATAATTATATATAACATTTTTATAAATTCAATTTTTTTATACATATGTTCCATTAATTTTATTAGTTCCTTCATTTTTATTTTTCGAATCACTTTTATGTTGCGACTCAGATAAAGAACATAATCGTTTATTTATATACATTATATCATCATCAAGCATAGAAAGATTTTCAAAATATCTATTTTTAGTTAATATTTTAGTATCATAATTTTCCATTAATAATAATAAATCATCATTAGTTTGTTTAACTAATAATTCTTTTTTATTAATAGTTACATTAAATTCATTAATTTTAAATTTTTCTAATGTAATATTTCCATTTATTTTATCAAATGAACTATCTTTCGTTTTTATTTTTTTATGTCTATTTTCATAGTCTAATTTATCTTTTTCAAAATTTTCTAGAAGATTATATGATTTATGAAGTTCAGATTTTAAATATGTTAATTCTACATTTTGATTTGTTACTAATATTTTTTTTTCTTCTATTAATACAGACAATTCATTTATTTCATTATTTGTAATTGCTAAAAATGATAATAGTGTATTTTTCTGACTTTCTAATTCTAGAATGTGTTCAGACATTCTTTTTTCTTCAGATGAAATATTGTCAAGTGAATTAGTTGATTTACTTAATTCAGTATATTCTTGAATAGAATTTAAAATATCAGTTTCATTATTTTCATATGAATTAATTACTTTTTTTTGAGATAATTGATTTGGTTTATCATCTGTCGATGATTCACAATTATTATTGGCATTATTTGTTGGTGAAGGGCTACGTGAATTATCAGGTGTGATGATACATGAATTAACAGGTATATTATTATCTAAATTATCTTGTTCATTAATACAAGTAGCTACAGCTGTATCATTATGTAAATTAACAGGCGAACCTCTTCGAGAATTAATAGGTGTTCCACTAGGAGAATTAATAGGTGAACCTCTAAGAGAATTGACAGGTGACCCCCTAAGAGAATTGACAGGTGACCCCCTAAGAGAATTGACAGGTGAATCTTGAAGGGAATTAACAAGTTTGTCAGTAGATAAATTATCAGATATATCATTATGTGAATTATTATATTGTATTCTTGAAGAGGGAGAAGTAAAATTATGGATTTCTTTTATTGGATTATTTTCTTGAACTGAACTTCTACGAGCAGAAAACCCGCGATTTAATTGATTTGTTTCTTGTTCACGTGCTTTTGAATATGGTGTAGCAAAATTGTGCATTTCTTGTATTACATTATTATTTTCTTGAGTTGAAGAACCTCTACGTTCATAACCATAATTTAATTGTGTTGGTTCTTGTTCACGTGCTCTTGAGTATGGAGAAGCAAAATTATGTATTTCATGTACAACATCATCTCTTTTAACTGAACCATATTTATTCAAATTATGTCTATTAATAAAAATATTATTATCATCAGACACTATTTCAAAACCAGGTTCAGATAAAAATTTATATATCCAATTTTTTATTTGCAAAGTACTTCTAAAATCAGAACATATTAATTGAAATGTAGAATAATCATTCAATTTTATAAATTGATTTAATTTTGCAGAATAATCATACTTGCGACCACAACCTCCAATAATTGTATAATAACATTTTTTTGCTAATTGCATTACATATTCTGTAATATAGGAAATTGCATTTTCTTTATCAATTGAACAATCATATTGTTCTCTTATAGAATAAAATTCATCAATATCTGGACGTTTTGCATTAAAATATTCTGTTTTTAATTCTTTGTCAGAAAAAAACTCAAGTACATATTTTATACGTTGGTTATAACTTGTGGTATTTTCAAATGATATATTAATACCATAATCAATGAATAAAGATTTAACTAAAAAACTAATATCAGAAATATCTTCTGTTTCTATTTCATAATCTAATTTTAACATTTTAAATTCATATCTTTTAAATACAAATGATTCTAATTTTGAATTACTTTTATAAAAATTATAATTAAAAACACTTTTAATACTATCTAAATTACTACGAATACTTTCTTCTACATTAGAAATAGTTTTAGATTTTAAATAAACTGGGGCACCTCTATTTAAATATGATTCTGAACCAGTAATTTTATCTTTTGTATTTATTTTTTTTTCATAATTAATACCATTTTTTAATCCTTTAATAGTAGCATTTGCACTTAATTTAGTTATTGTAATTTCTGTAATATTAGTTTCATAACGAATATCTTTAACTCCCAATGTTGCTGCCAATAATATTAACATTTCTCTTTCAATATCTAATTTTTTTTTATTATAAATTGAATCATTATAATAATGACCATTAAATAAGTTAATATATAACATATTTGAATTTGGAAATGGAGTATCATCAAAAGACAATTTATTATTTTTATTTTTTTGTAATTCAGGAATTGCTGTTTTAATATTAAACACACTTATCCCTTTATTTTCTAATTTTTTTTTTATTTTATTATATATTGATTTAAGAGGAGATTTTTTAAAGTATCTATTGTGTAAAAAAATAACGTATTTTTCATCCGTTGGTAAAATACACATATTTATATACTTTAATTAAAGGAAAAATAAAAATTGAAATAATATTATATCACATAATAATAATATTAATAAAAATGGCAAAAATTAAAATAGAAAAATTGGATTTCGAAGTAATTCGATTTCCGCAGAATTATAATAGATTTCTTGAACTGCAAGATGACTTATCATATATTAATTATATGGCTAATCCAGAATTATTTGGTGTTGATGAAAAATATGTCCCATTAGAGTATATTTTTGAACAATTACACGATATTGTAATTATAGTAGGATTTTATAATAAAAAACCAATTGTCTATATGACTCTCATTGATAAAGATGAAATTGAAAATGCATCAGAATTAGGCAACAAATGGACGATAAATCGTGGTGGATATGCGAGTAACCAAAAAGGATGGTATTTGGCTGATTTAAATGGATTGCATCAACAATATTATGGTATGGGTATTACTATTATGAAATTTTTTAAAGAAACAATTTTAAAAGAGAAAGATTATGCATTCGCAACAAGTAATCGTAAAACTTTCTATGATTGGTATTATGTAAGCAATTATGGAAATTGGAAATTTTATAAAAATTATCGAATCGACTCATTTCTTTAATACTGCTCTAATAATATCTAATAATTCATCAACTTCATCATTAGTCCATAATGGTATACCTTCAACAAATTCTAAACCAGTTATTTTATTATTTTTAATTATAAAATCTAATTCTCTAATTTTAACATTATTATTGACATATTTTTTCCAAGGGTCGGTTAATGGTAAATAGAATCCTCCATCGTCTGAATAATTAATTTCTAATTTTTTTAAAATACGAGTTTTCTTTGCTTTTTTAACAATATTAACCATAAATTTTTCTTTATCTTTAACTGTAATTTCTTTTTTAAATTTAATTTTTCTGGAAGTATATCTATCAAAAGTGATATTATCAATATCAAAAGTACTATAAGGTTGACCTGTATTTGGATTTAAGATATTATTTAAATTGAGTGTATTCAAGTTTAATAAATTTGTGATTTGAGTTACTGGTACAAAAGAAATACCATAACTTTTAATTATATCATTGCATATTTTTAATAAAGTATTTACTTCATCTGTTGACCAATATGGTATAGCATCTTTAGTTCTTACACCAATAATAAAATCATTGTTTTCAACATATCTCATTTCTCTAAAACTATGATATTGAATATAAATATTGTTCATAAGAGATATTCTCCATTCTGGAGTTAATGGTAATTGAAAACCCCCTTCAGCTGAAAAATTTTGGTCTAATAAATGTAAAATACTTGTATTTCTTGCTTTATTGATAACTTTTATTGTGAAATCAATTTTAAGATGTTTAGGAAGTGCAAAATCAAAATAATGCGTTGTACTTAATAATGGTACTTGTGTGGAAGAAAAATCATTTGCAATACCATCTAATATGTCTAATAATAAACGAATTTCATCGTCAGACCAATATCTAACTCCATCTTTAAAATATAAACCGATAATCATTCCAGCATTTTCAACAAAAACTAGTTCTCTTTTATCTAATAATGGATTAATTTCTAATTTATTTATCCAAAAATTAGTCATTGGTAAATAAAAACCAGAATTAGTTGGTAATAAATCAGGAGTTAAACCCACATTAAGAGAAAACATTTGCCATTTTTCTACAGTTTTTCTTATTACTTCATTTTTATATAAAATGCTTATACTTTTTAATAGTTTAATATCAAGAGACATTTTTTATATTTATAGTTAATATAAAAAATTACCAGATTTAATAATTTCATATTTACTTCCTTGATACTTTTTAATATCATTTATAATATCTTCGTTACTTAATAAATAAATATATGCATTGATTTTTGAATTATTATTAATTTCAGTTGCATTAATTAATTTACAATTATAATGATTAGGATATCCTGTAAAAGTATTAATTTTAGAAAATGTTATATCATCAATTTCATATACTTCCCCTATAATAGAACTAAAATCTTCATTTTCAAAAAATTTAATATCAGATGCATAAGGAAAATTTTGATATTTAATTAATTGAAAAAGTTTTTCTGTCTTAAATAAACCAATATATTTACAATCTTTAATAAATGAATGATTGATACAATTTTTTCTCATTACACCATAAACAAATAGATACATATTATATATAAATTATATAATTATAAAAATTTAAATAGTAACAAAAATTACTAATATACTTTTTTTTAGTTAAATAATTAAATTTATTCTATATAATAAATATATAATGTGCAGTCCAACTGTTTGTCAAACTTGTAAAAAAATAGCTTTTTCTGGATGTGGTAAACATCTTGATAATATTTTTAATGGTAAAAAAGCAACTGATTTATGTCAATGTAATCCAGTAATTGTTAACTATATTAAAAATAAAAATCTTTAAAAAGTTGAATATATATACTTTTGTTTTAGATAAGAATACATATTAATGAATATAGATAATTTAAAAATTAAAGGAGCTGATGTAACTGATGAATATTTTCAAAATATTTTATTTCCATTTTTTAAAAGTTTAAAAAATAATAAAACAGTTCTTTCAGATAAAGAAATGAAAAAACTCGAGACAATATTATGTGGAGGAGCAAAAGGTTCATCTATATTATTTCAGTATTTTCGTTTTATTTCAAATAATACAAAAAATAAAGTAGAAATTCTCGATTGTTTAACCCAAAATAATATATTATCAGAAGGATTTATTCTTAAACTTACAAATATAATTAAATATGTAATTAAAAAGATATATAATATTGAATTAGATTACACGTGGCTATATAATTTAAACCATTTGGGATTTCAGTTTTCTGAAATATTATTAGCTGAATTTAAAGAAATTCTATTTTGTCCAATGTTCAATATAAATGAGAAAATTAATAAAACAGATATTAAATTTATGGAACTATTTAATTTTAGAGAAATATTTGGTTATGAAACTGTAAAAGCATCACATATAAAAAAAATTAAGGAGCGAATGAATGAAATAACAGAATATATGCAAAAAAATACAATTCAACCGACAAATAATTTATTATCTGTTATATATAAATATATTAATGAAACAATTTTAGCAGGAGGCAATATTGATTTAAATAATCTAATGATAATTGTTATTAATAATATTTATAAGGAATTTGTTAAAAATGGATACCAGATTACAGATAGTGATTTAAATTATTTAATTGACTTTTATGTTTCAGCAACTGAACTATATTATTGTTTTTCTAAACAAAAAGAAGTAATTCAATTTGAAAATAATTATATTAATTTAATCCAATATTTTATAGATACTAGTAAAACAAATAATGAAAATATTATAAACATGTTTATTAATAAATTCATTAAAAACAATAATGAATTCAGTAATAATGTTGGTGTAATGTATATTTTTCAAGAATTACTTAAAAATAATAAATTTATTAAAATATCATTAAATAAATTAATAAGTATAAGAACAACTTATCATGTAGAAGAAGATGTAGATGATTATAATTTTGATAAATTTATTAAAAAAAATTATAATGCTGAAACATATTATAATTTAATAAAATATATCCATAAAAATAACTTAGCAGAGTTTGACCAAGATTTTATTGAATTAAGTATATTGAATGATGATTTTATTGTAAATAAATTTATGATTGATAATAATATTTTAATACCAAATAATTATTTAATGAATTTAGCATGTTCTTCCAAAAGTATAGATGTTATTGAAAAATTTGTTAAACTTAAATATATTCCAACTTTTGAAAATTTAACATATTGTAGCGATGATTCATTTGAATTATATCAAAAATTAATTGAATATGGATTACAGGTAGATGATAATGTAGTTGAATATTTTATATCTAAAAATAGATCAATTATTGATTTGAATGTATATGGTTACAATACACCAGAAAAACTCGAGTTTATAGAAAAATTATGTTATAAATATGGAAATTTTCCATATCCAGATATAAAACCTTCGAGTGAATTCAATGATGTAATATATTTTATTAAAACTAATGCAAATAATTACGAAAGTGTACAGTGTTATGAAGATAATATTCATCTATTTGGTACAAATGAAAAGAAATCATATATAGTTAATGAAATTTATAATAAAATGGAAGGAGTATATTTTTTAAAATATATGTATAAAAAATATGGTATTAAAGCTGATGTGGTGAAGTGGGACTATGCTGGAATAGCATATTATTAGAATTTATAAATATTTTTTTTATTTATATAATAATAAATGAGTTTCGAATTTAAAAATAAGAATTCTTTCAATGACAGATATAAAGATTCACAAAAAGTTAAAAAAACATATGAAGATAGAATTCCAATTATAGTAGAAAGACATCCAAGTGCCATAACTATTGCTAAAATTAATAAAACAAAATATTTGGCTCCAATGACTATGACATTAGGACAATTTTTAGTTGTAATCAGGAAACGCATTCAATTAAATCAAGAACAAACTATATTTTTTTTTATAAATAACACAATTCAACCATTTAGTTTAAGTATGTCAGAAATATATAATAATTATGCTGACGCTGATGGATTTTTATATATACATTATACTACTGAAAATACTTTTGGCTCTAATTAATATAATTTTGATTAATAATTTTTGTACTGAGCATTTTATCAAGTAATTCACTGTAAACATATTGACAAGGTCTAATAACTATTCCTTCAGCTGGAACCTTTTTATTCATAGGTGTAGTATAAGTTACAGAATTTGCAAGTTCTTGAAATTTTGTGATACTCCAAGTTTTATCTATAACAAATCTATCTAAAATAGGTACCATCTCAACATTTAATTCTTTACAAAATTCAATAAGTTCATCTACAGTATAATATTTATGTGTATCTAAATTTTTAACAGTAAAAACATAATATTTATAATCTTTCAGACCTAACATATTACAATTTATTTTTGGTCCACAAAATTCACCTTGAATAGCTATATTTTTTTGGAGTTTTTGAATTCGTTCTTGTAATTTTTCTCGTTCAACATATTGATACATTACAGAACCTTCTCCAACTATTAATCTTCTTGAACACACTAAAAATTCATTATTATTATTAATAAGTGTCATACTAGACCCATCCATTTTTAGTGTAATATATATTTCTTTATCTAAATATTCATCAAGACATTTATATTTAGTTCGTAAATTATCTTCATCCGTAATACTAATTATATGTTTAGGAAAAGGTGAACTACCTGATGGCGATGGGATAATAATATTTTCATGTTCATATTTTTGAACATCTAATAATTGACTTACATCTTCACCTTCAATATATTGTTCAAGATTAATACAAGATGGTTTAATAACTAATCCTTGTGAAAAAACACCTCTTAGTTTTTTTGTATTAATTCTTACTCTTTCTGTAGGATTTTTTTTATTTTGAAGAAAAGCAAAATATTCTCTCTGAGGGTCGACTGTTGTATCAATCGGAATATAAATACAGTAATCACCTACTTGATATTCATCTTTCTTTGCAATAACATTCCATCCAAGAACAGTAATAAGTTCAATTTTATCAGCTCCTTCAATATGAAATTTTGTTGTTACTTTTTCTATAGTTGCTAATTTCATTTGTATAATAATTTTATAATATATCGCCAAAAAATCTTTCAAAACTTAGATTTTTCAATTTTTGGCATATAAATTTAATATATATTTTAATATATATATGAAATTCATACATTTTGGCTGTTGGAATAATGATAAATGTACTCAAGATGGAACTAATGGTATTTCTAAAATGACTAGATTACTCAGAGATGAAACTACAAAGAATACTTATGATTTTATATCAGTTGCAGGTGATAATTATTATCCTGCAAAAAATAAAAGTGATGGTACTAAAAAAATGAATGTTGATGATTTAATAAGTGGATTTGAATGTTTACCACGAAATGTCGATAAATATGTTTTATTTGGAAATCACGACATAGAAGACAAAATTGGGGAACCAGATGGTAGTATTAGTCATTGTAAAGCACTTTTACTTCAAAAAGAAAGATATTCAACTGGTGATTTTAAATTATTCGACGACATGATAATAAAAGAAACAGATTCAACATTAGTTTTATTGATTGATACTACTTTATATGATATTGATTTAAATACGAATATCCAAGATTCTTGTTATAAGCATATATTTTCTAATACACGATTTACAAAATTAGAAGAATTAGCAAATTATCAAAGAAATGAAATGATTAAAGTTATTAATAGCAAACCTAAAAAAAATATTATAATTATTGGCCATCATCCATTATTTAGCATTGTTACTAAAAAAGATAAATCAAAAAATAAACCTCATGATAATCTTATACAATTATTTAGAGATTTAAGTACCCATTTACAAGGTAAAAATATATTTTATTTATGCGCTGATACTCATTATTACCAACAAAGTGTAATTACTCTTAATGGTTGTATAATTAATCAATATATAGTTGGAACAGGTGGAGCAGAGCAAGATGATTTACCAAATAGTGAATATCAAAAAGAATATAATGATATAACTTATGAAATTATTGAACAATATAAAAATTTTGGATTTATTACAGTTGAAGTTGATAGTGATGTAAATATTAAATTTTATAATGCTGATACATTAGAAGGAGCAAATAATGAATATTATAAAAAATATCTTAAATATAAAGCAAAATATTTAAAGTTAAAACAAGAATTATAAATTTTGCCATTCTTTCAGTGTTTTTTCATAAATATCCATAATTTCGTCTCGTGAATATTTTTTTTCTTGTTGATTTAAATATACAATTATATCATTTAAGTCAGTCCAATTATCTGCCGAATCTGTATCATTATTAAATAAATATTTAAAACAAAATTCAGCAGATAAATTTTTTTGGGTTTTTAAACATACCCAAGAATCATAATAACCAATATTTTTAGCAAGAAATTTTTCACTAAATTGATATTGTGTGAGTAAATGATTCATATTATTTAGTTCATTTTCACTTAATTCGGGTTCCATTCATATATTATTTTTATAATTTATATAAATAATATTTTCAATTTTTTCTATTTAAAAAATAAATATTATTTATTTTTATAATGTCAGAGACAAAATATTGTAAATTTTTCCAACAAGGTAATTGTAAATATGATAAAGATTGTAAATTTAAACACGAATTAAAACCAGAACAAAAATTACAACAAAAACCTAAAAATAAACTAAATAAAAAACCAAAAAAGAATACAGAAACATTTGTACCATCTCATAAACCAAGAGATATGACTATTCATATAGCCGATACAACAAAAGAAGTATATAATAAAGAAATTGGTTCGAGAGATGTTATTATTGCTAATAATTTATTTTGCCAAATTGATGATTTAGACATTTATAATAAATTACTTGAAGAAATTAAAAATTCTGGTAAAGAAGAAAATGGTCTATGGAAATTATGGCACGGTGATACTCATTTAATTGCAGATGACCATCTTAATTGGAAAAAACATTCACCTACATTTAATATGATTATTGATAAACTAGCTAAATATTTTAATATGGATGTTAAAGCAACTAGACTTAATTGGTATCGTGATTCTAAAGAATGGAAACCATATCATTTTGACGCCGCTGCAGTTGATGATAAAAAAGCCAAAGTACAAAATTTTACTGTTGGTGTATCATTTGGTGCAACAAGAGAAGCAGCATTTGAACACGCAAAAACAAAAACCACAGTAGGCATTCCATTAGTAAATGGTTCAACTTATTGTTTTAGTAAGGATGTTAATATTGAATGGAGACACGGTATTCCACAATTAGAACCAGAAAAACAAAATAATGATGGCAGAATAAGTGTAATTGCTTGGGGCTATGTCACCCTCAAATAAATAAAATTATAGTTTCTCAGTAATTAATCCCCAGTTGCCTTTTTCATAAAAATCTCGTTCAATTGTAAATTTATAATCAGAAGAATTAAATTCATTTAATAATTCCCCTTTTACATAAATATGATAATATCTATAATAAATATTATCATCTTCAGTAGATTTCCAGCTGACCATTTCATCAGATTTAGTAAATTTGCGTTTCGAATCAGCTGGTTGTTCCAATGCCCATACATAGACAAATACTTTACCTCCCTGTTTACAGACACGAAACATTTCATTAATTGCCTTAATACGCAATTCTATAGTATTTAAATGATGTAATGCTGCAATACAAAAGACAAAATCAAATGAATTATTTTCATAAGGCAAGTTTGTCATATCACCTTGAATAACATCAAGATTTTGTTCTTTGCAAATTTTAACAAAATTATCACAAATATCAATACCTTTTAAATTTAAATCTTTACGATAAATCATATTTTTACCATTTCCGCAACCAACTTCAAGACCATTAGAATTAGCTGGAAGCTTATCTAAAAAATCCGATGTACAAGACCATACACGATAACGGGTTCTTGAAAAGTCAGTCGCAATTTTGTTATACGTCGATTGAACTTGTTGTTGCATTTTTTTTAATAATTATTTATATTTGATATAATATATTCAATTTTTATTGTGTATAAAACATAGAAATTAAATATTTGCATATAATATATGTTTTTCTATATTTTTCATCAGATTAATCATAATATAAGATATCTTGATGATAGCGAAGGCGCTGTTAATACACGTACCTTAATTTTAGGAGGAATTGCTTATATTATAACACATGCTATAATATCAACACCTGGTTCCAGTTTATATTTTTATAAAGATTATTTATGGTATTTTTTTCTATTAGATTGTTGCGTTATGGCTGTACATTATAAATTATATTTTGGTCGTTCTATATTAAAAGAATTGAATTCATATGAAACTGATGAATATAATGAAAAAGAACATAAATATAAAAAAGAAACTGACAAAAATATTTCAGAAATTATTCAAGATAACAATATAAAAGAAGAAAATAATAAAACTATAAATGAAATTAAAGAAGAAAATATTGAGGAAAAATCTTCCAAATCCTCATCTAAAAAAATATCTGAAAAATAAAAATAATATAGATTAAATAATATATATGATTAAAGATCTTTTGATTATTATTATTACCTTGATTTTAATTGATTCAATATGGTTATATATAATTAATAAAAAATATGCTGAACAAATTGAATCAATTCAAAATGAACCAATGAAAATAAATTATTTATCTGCTATACTTGTATATATTTTACTTGCATATGGATTATATTATTTTAATAAAAATGAACTTGTATTAAATAAAAGAATACAAAATGGTGTTGTATTAGGATTAGTTTCTTATGGTGTATATGATTTTACAAATGGTGCTATATTTAATAAATGGGATTTTAGAATTGCCACTTTAGATACATTATGGGGTGGTATTTTATTAGGAACTACTGCTTATTTCTTGTGAAGATAATAAATATTTTTTTTATTTTTATAATATATAGATGACTATAATTAAAGGCATTGATGTTAAAGGTATAATTGAATATCATCCAAATTTAATTCATAACGCTATTAAAAAAGCAAAAATGATAGATAAAAAATTACATGTTGTAATAGTTTTATCTAATCCTTGTAAATTCATGAGAAGATATATATTAGCAAAAGAATTTATAGAAAGATTTGAACAAGCTGATAATCCATTTGTAGAATTATATGTTGTTGAATTAGAATATGGAAGTAATCCATCTTTTGAAATTACAACACGCGATAATCCAAAACATTTGCAAATTAGATGTCCAGAATTTACACCATTATGGCATAAAGAAAATATGATAAATTTGGGAGTAAGATATTTATTACCAGAAAACTGGAAAGCAATGGCTTGGATTGACGCTGATTTAGAATTTGACAGCCCAACATGGGCTGAAGATACACTTAAAATATTTGGTTCTGGTAAATATCATGTATTACAATTATTTAGCCAAGCTCTTGATTTAGATCAAAATGGTGATATTATGCAAATATTTACAAGTTTTGGTTACCAATATGTAAATGGTAAAAAATATCCTGTTAAATATAATCCTAATAATTATTGGCACCCTGGTTTTGCTTGGGCTATGACAAGAGAAGCATATGATAAAATTGGAGGATTATATGAATATGCTATTTTGGGTTCAGGAGACCATTATATGTCATTATGCTTTATTAATTTATTAACTAATAATATTAACAAAAATTTTACAAAAGAATATTTAGAAGAAATATATAATTATCAAGATAGAATTAATAATGCAGATATTAAAGTTGGATATGTACCAGGTGTAATACTTCATTATTTTCATGGAAGTAAAAAAAATAGAAAATATGTTGAAAGAAATGAAATAATATTAAAATATGAATTTAAACCTAATATTCACGTTAAGAAAAATGATTTTGGATTAATCGTGCCAACAGAATTATGTCCACAGGGATTATTAGATGAGATATTAGAATATTTTAAGATTAGAAATGAAGACGAATGTTTTGATTATAAATCAAATTTAGTTGAATATACCAATTCATAAATTATGTTAATTAAAATATTCAATAATTAAATCAAATATAAATGTTGTCCATTTTGGAAATATTAAAACATTTTTATTTTTCTCTAAAATTATTTCATTATTTAAATGAAGTATTTTCCCCATTTCTTTATAAACAAATTTTTCAGATAAATTATTATTTAAATTATGTGCCAATAATTTTCCTTCTTGATTGGCTTTTTGTGCAGTTGGTGGTCCATTATTATTTAAATCACCTATTATATATATATTATTATTATTATTTATATTATTCATTGATGGTTTAACTCCTCCTGTATAAATAACTATATCGAATTCTAAATCTCTTTTAATTGTTTTAATAATAAAATTATTATTATTATTTATTACTTCTGTTATTTTTTCATTTGTTATATAATTTACATAATTATGTTTTTTTTTAATATAATCTCGAGTTACAGTTGTAAAACCTGGTAAAATATCAAAAGCATCAATAATAGTAATATTTGTAAACTCCTTTGATAAATTTGAAGCAAGTTCTATTCCAGTAGGTCCTCCGCCTATTATTAAAATTTTGTCATTTTTATTACTTAGTTTTACTTTATTTTGTAATTTAATATAATCATCATATGTTTTTAAAAAATAACAGTTTTCTTTTACTCCTTTAATATTATAATCATTAATAACTGAACCAGCTGATACAACTATTATATCATACTTTCTATTATTAATTAGTTTATTATTAAAATTAATTGCTGTTGCTTCTTTTGGTACTAAATTATTATCTATAATAACTTTATTATTATCATCAAGTATAAATTTCATTTTATGGGTATTTAAAAAATAATTATTTTTTTCATAAATTTCAATTTCAAATTTATTTTTATTAATGTTTTTACAAAAAGATCTTCCACCCCATCCATAACCAATAACAGCAATTCTTTTTTTATCAATATTATTATCATCAAAGTTATTAAAATCAAATAAATCTCTTAATTTATCAAATGTATTATAAAATATTGGTCTGTACATTTTATAATAAATAAAGTATTAAATTATTTAAGTGCTTTTTTGTATAATTTTAATGTTTCTAATCTTTCATTATCGTGTTCAACAATTGGTTTAAAATAATTAATCCCATTTTCTAACCATTTTTTATATATTTCTGGTTTAAACCAATTGTGAATATCTTTGTTTGGAATATTTTCTAATTCAGGTAACCATTTTTTTATATACTCACAATCTTTGTCATAATTTTCTCCTTGTGTCCATGGATTAAATATTCTAAAATATGGTTGCGCATCAGTTCCGCTACCAGTTGCCCACTGCCAGCCTCCTGAATTATTTATTGCATCATAGTCTACTAATTGAGTTGCAAAATATTTTTCTCCCCATTTCCAATCAATATGCAAATCTTTAGTTAAAAAGCTAGCAACAATCATTCTACATCTATTATGCATAAATCCAGTGGTATTTAGTTGTTTCATAGCTGCATCAATTATAGGAAATCCAGTTTCTCCGTTACACCATTTTTCAAAAACTTTTTTATTATATGACCATTCAATATTATCATATTCTTCCTTAAAACTTTTATTATTTCCTTTTAATTGCCCTTGTAATACCCTTGGAAATTCATATGTAATATTTGCATAAAAATCTCTCCAATGTAATTCATTTACTATACCACTTTTAACTCCTAATTTTTCAACAACTTTATGATATACTTCTCTTATACTAACCGTTGTGAAATGATTATGTGCTCCTAAAAATGTAGTTTTATAAGTCAATAAATCTCTATGTTTAGAATAATCTTTAAATTTACCTATATTTTTTAAAATTGCTAAGCCATTAATACGCCCACCATTGACATTTATATCTGGATTTTCTTCATAAAAATCATCTATTTCATCTTCATCTAAATAATACTTGATAGATTCTAATTCTTTATCTTTTTGAAAAGAAAATTTATTATAGTTATCCACATTACGAACTTTTAAATTAGTCATACAATGGTTTCTAAATGGAGTATAAACTAAATAGGGTGTTCCATCTGCTTTTTTTGTTTGACCATTTAAAATATCATAAAGTAAATAATCTTCTTTTTCATAACAATCAATTTCTTTCTTTTCACAAAATTCTCTAATATCTTTATCTCTTTTACGGGCATATGGAGTATAGTCAATATTATATGCAATTGAATCAATACCAATCTTCTTATTTATTGCTTTTAATACTTTTAAAGTATCACCCTTGAAAAAATATAATTTACCCTTTTTCTTTTTAATACTAGTAGAAAGTTCATGTAAAGACTCAATCATAAATTGAACAGAATTATTAGAAAAATAGTCATTTTTTGCTTTATTAATTTGTTCAGGTGGAAATATAAATATAGGTACAATGGATTCGTCAGTTTCTTTTAATTGGGTTATTAAAGCTGTATTATCTACTAATCGTAAATCTCTATGAAATAAAAAAATATGCATCTTAATATTTAAATATATAAAATATTTTTTATATAATTAATTTAACAAAGAAAATAAATACTTAATAGACCAAAAATTAAACCAAATATTTTATTATTTGTAATATTTTCGTTTAAAACTAAAAAGCCATAAAATGAAACAATTAATATTGATAATATTTTTATATAAGAATAATAACTTGAAACATCTTTAATATTTAATATATTTAAATAAGAATATATTAATAATGCTTCTGATAATATTGTTAATAATAAATAAATTGGTTGTTTTCTATTAATATATTCTTTTACAAACACAACAGTTAATACAGATGTAATTGTTGCAATAACTAAAGATAAAATCAAATTCATAATATTATATATTTATAAAAAAATTTATTTGCGGCATTTGTAAACAATACCACCAACTAGTACGATAGCACAGACACAACCAACAATAACACCAATTGCCCAATTTGGAAAATTATTAGAACTAGTATTAGATGAACTAGTGCTTGTTAAATCAACACCAGTAAATGTACTAGTTGCACCAACAACTGGGTCCCATAAAACTGTTGACATATTGGTGCTTGAAAATGAAAATACTGTAAATTTATTAGTTGAATCATCAGATTCATCTTCATCATTATTATCATCATTATCATCTGATTCGCCAAAATCAGTATTTACTTCATTCATTAAAACACTTACTGTTGATGCATTATCTTGGTCAAGTGCTTTTGTTTCGTATGAAAAATATGTTAGATTACCTGTTTCAACTTCTTTGTTATCAAGATAAAGTTTGTGATCTTCCTCGTGAAGATGAGGTGATTCTGTTTTAAAACGAGTTACTAAGCCAATCGAATGATTTTCAGGAACAGTAAAATTAAATAATACTGTAATTTTAACATCTGTTGGAAAAACTTGATGATTAGTATTATTAAATTCCTTTTTAAAAGGAACATTTGAAAAATCAACTTGGAGTGTCATAGTATTTGATTTAGTTGAAATACGACAAGTTTGATGATCTGAATTAGTTACACATACAAGATTTGTAAAATCTTCTTTACGGAGATTAATAACATTTTCCATTGGTTCATTTGTATAAACAGGATTTGTTGAATTAGTTGGTAAAAAAGTAAATACTTTATGAAACATAATTCGAGTATTTTCATGTTTTTGCGTATCATTCATATGTACTTTATATTTGGTTAGTAGGCCAGCATCAGTAGCCTCTACTTTAAAGTAAAAAGAGTGCTTGGCATTATTATCAGCTTTTGATTCAAAATTCATATAACGAGGATTGGTATCTACATTAATGCGTCGATTAAATACTTTTTCATTTTTATGTGATTCAATTTTTGATTCTAATTCACTGGTTTTAACACGTGCATATGAAGAAGCAATGAGGGCAAAAAATACGAAAAGAATAAGTTTGGACATTATATATAATATTTTATTTATCTATATTCTTATTTATTCAACTTTTTTTATAAAAATTGATAATTAATATATCAAAATACTATTGATAATTATATAATGTCTAAATTAGAAAAGTATAATAAAATACTTAAAAAAAAGTATGGATATGATAGTCTAAAATCAGAACAGTATAATATTATTGATAAAATTGTTAATGACAAAAAGGATATTTTAGGTATTCTTGCAACTGGATTTGGTAAGTCAATTTGTTATCAAATGCCATATTTAATAACAAAAAAAACAGTAATCGTTGTAAGTCCTCTTATTGCCTTAATGACTGACCAAATGACAGAATTAAAAAAACTAAAAATTCCTGTTGCTGTTTTAAATAGTAACTGCAAAAACAAAGAAGAAGTTATTAATGAAGTACTAGAAGGAGAAAATAAGATAATTTATATTACACCTGAATATATGGAAAATTGTGAAGCTTTTTTAAAACTATTAGTCGAAAATGAACAATTATGCTTAGTTGCAATAGATGAAGCTCATTGTGTATCTACTTGGGGTCTTGATTTTCGTAAATCATATACTTTACTAAAAAATATTCGTGATTGGATTGATGATTCAGTACCAATATTAGCATTAACTGCAACAGCATCTAAAAAAGTCCGCAAAGATATTATTAAAATACTTCAATTAGATGAACCAGAAACAATTGTGGGTGATTTTGACAGAAAAAATTTGTATATCTCTGTTCAAAAAAGATCCAAAAATCCTAAAGATGATATTGGCGAATTATTAGAAAAATATAATGACCAATATATTATCATTTATTGTAAAACACGAGAAGAAACTGAAAAATTAGCTGAGACAATAGAATCTTGGGGTTATAAATGCCTACCCTATCATGCTGGTATTCCTACTAAGAAACGTGAAGAAATTCAAAAACAATTTATAGATGGAACTATTAAAATAATGGCGGCAACAATTGCATTTGGAATGGGTATTAATATTAAAAATGTCAGACTTGTTATACATTATAATTGTCCCAAAAATATGGAATCATATTATCAAGAAATTGGTCGTGCTGGTAGAGATGGATTACCATCTGAATGTCATCTATTTTATTCTAAAAAAGACTTTATTATAAATAAACTATTTTTAGATGGAATAAAAGATCCCAAACATAAAACTTATCAAGAAGAACAAATTAATGCTATTGAAAAGTATGTCTATACTGCAATTTGCCGGAGAACTCTAATTTTAAAAAACTTTGATGAAAATTACGATAAAACAGAATGTGGAAATTGCGATAATTGCAATCAAGTCGTTAATAAAGTAGTTGAAAATAAGAAAGACTATAGTATAACATCATTTATAATTTTAGATTTAATTTCTAAATTAAATGGTTCATATGGAATGAATACTTATATTAATATTATTAGAGGTTCTAAAGCAAAAAATATTACTCTATATATGAAAAATTTGCCATATTATTCTATAGGTAAATCATATTCAGTAGAATGGTTTAAAGATATTTTTAATGCACTTATGTGTGATAGTTATTTAAATGAAAAACCAATTAAATTTTCAATGGGGTATGTATTAGAATGTACAAAAAAGGCCAAAGATTGGGTTTTTAAAATTAAGAATAACTATGATATAATTAAAACACTTGATTCAGATATTGAAATTAATAAAGAAGACAAAATAATGATAACTGAAAGTAAACTTATGAAAGGAGTCCAATCAAAATCCGTATCTAAAATTAAAGATGATATTTTTACGGATGATATGTTGGATCGTCTTGATGTCAATATTGATGATGAATAAAATTTAAAACTTTGTTTATATTAACTTTTTATATTATGGAATTACTTGATTACTCAAATTTAACCAAGACTGATTTAGAAAATAGTGTTAGTAAATATACAAGCACATATGAAAATTTATTAAATTATTTAGCCAGTATCCCTGAACAAAATTTAAGTTGGGATACACTTATACAGCCAATTATATATATTGAAAATGATTCAATTGAGTTGGCCAAATTAAATATGAAAGATTTTTATGAAGATGAAGAAATAAGAGAAACTTGCAATGATTTAGAAACAAAATTATCACAATTTGGAATAGAACAAGGTATGCGTAAAGATTATTTTAAAAAATTTTCTTATTATTATAAAAATATTGCATCACAAGAAGATTTAACTCCTGAACAATATAAATATTTAGAAAAAATTAATAATAATTATAAAAAAATAGGTATGTATTTAGATGATAATAAGTATAATAGAGTTAAAGAAATTAATAAAGAATTAGAAGAATTATGTGATAAATACAATATGAATATAAATAATGAAAATAGTAAATTTCAATTTTCAAAAGAAGAATTAGTAGGATTACCAGATAAATATTTAGATTCAAGAGTATTAGAAAATGGTAATTATGAAATAACATTAAAATATCCAGATTATATCCCTTTAATGGAATATTGTAAAAATAGACAAGTAAGAAAACAGATGTGTATTGCATATTTATCACGATGTAATGAAGAAAATAATGATATTTCAAAAAAAGTATTTAGTCTTAGAAATGAATTAGCAAAATTATTTGGATATGATAAATATTCTGATTATGCACTTGAAGATAAGATGGCAAAAAATACAACAAATGTAATGAACTTTTTAAATGATATTTTAACTAAAATTAAACCGAAACTTAATAAAGATTTAGAAGAACTAAAAAATCTTGCCAAATTAGATAATATTAGCGATTTACAAGTCTATGATATTCCTTATTATAGTAGAATATATAAAGAAAATATCTTAAATGTATCTAAAGAAGAAATTAAACAATATTTTCCTCTTAATAAAGTAGTTAGTGGTATGTTTGAAATTTATTCTAAATTATTATCTTATAAATTTGTCGAAAATAATGATTATAATCATACAATATGGCATTCAACTGTAAAAATATATAATGTATATGATTTAAAAAATAATTTAATTGGATATTTTTATCTAGATTTATTTCCAAGAGAAGGTAAATATTCACACGCTGCTTGTTTTGATGTTATAACTAAAAGTATAAATAATAAACCTGTTGCATTTATGGCTTGTAATTTTGAAAAGAATGATAATTTAGATTTTGATGAAGTAGAAACATTGTTTCATGAATTTGGTCACGTTATGCATCATTTATCTGCACGATGTACATTATCTGATTTATCAAGTTTTGCTTGTGAAAGTGATTTTGTTGAAACACCATCACAATTATTTGAAGAATGGTGTTATGTACCACAGACATTAAAAATGATGGCAAATGATAATATTCCAGATATTATAATTAAAAAAATTATCGATTCAAGAAATATATTACAAGGTTATCACTATGCTAGACAATTAATGTTTGCATTTTTTGATATGAATATGCACAATGGTATTAATTATAATAAAGAACCAAATGAACAATATAAAGACTTTTTAGAATCTATCGTAGAAATACCTCATTTAGAAGGAACAAATCCAGTTGCATCATTTGGTCATTTATTTGGTGGTTATGAATCTGGTTATTATGGCTATTTATGGTCCCTAGTATATGCAAAAGACTTATTTACTAAATTTATATCACGTGAATTAGATGAAGGATTAGGTGATAAATTAAAAGAATTAGTTTTATCATGGGGTGGTATTAGGGATTCAATGGATTCGATGATAGAATTTTTAGAAAGATTACCAAATAATAATTATTTTATTGAATCACTTTAATATATTTAAAAACAAAAATATAAAAGATTATTATAATGATGTCGAATAGTCCTAGATTTGACTTAATGACCGGTGATATTATTGAAGATAAAAAAATAGAACGTAGAGAAGATATTGAATGTCCAACATATTTAGACGACAATGGATTACCATTAAGATTACCTGGAACTAAAATGAATTTAGAAAGAATTGATAGTCCATCAGAAAATTATTATTTATTTATTTTACCAGTTTTACAAGATACATTAGTAAAAGTCTGGAAATATACTCCAGAAAATAATGTACTTGTTAGAAAAGAAGCCTTAATTATGGATAAAGTAAGTAAATTAGGTCTAACATCTAAATTGACAATTGGTATTTTTAGAGATGACTTTTTATATTTAGTATATCAAAGAACAAAAGGAAGAACTGTTAAAGAATTATATGGAAAATATACTCCTCCTGGAATATTTAAATCTATTAAACAATTATTATGGCTTTTGTATAATGCAGGTATTGAATATCCTGAAATTATACCAGAAAATTTTGTTATTAGTGATTGTAATTATTTAAATGTAATTAATTTCGAAAAAGCCAAAATAGTAGATAATAATGATGAAAATTATAAAATGAATGAATTTTTACATGAATTTTTATTTAGCGAACTTAATTATTGGAATCCACATTATATGAAAGAATCATACAAAGAACGAGTGCAAGATTATGAAGATTTTGATAAAGAATATAATTATGTTCCAAGAGATTTAAGAACATATGCAAAATATTTATGGGATATGGATAGAAGAAAAAAATTAGAATTAGTATATGATAAGAAAATGAATAATTGGGATGAAATACCTGCCGGGTTTTATTTAGGTAGTGAACATAATTTTATTGTTAGAGGTAAATTTGAAAATGTCACTGTTCCTAAATTAGATATGTATGCAGATATGTCTAATAACCGATATTATAATTATCAATTAAATAAAGAAGACGAAGATAAAAAAGTAATAGATAAACATAAAAATGATTTTCTGAAAAGTATTTTAGGCTTTACTACTGATAATCCTGAATTTGCAAATATTGGGTCGAATGATAAAAAAGTTCCAGAAACAAATATTAATCCAATTTATCAAGTACAAGTATTTAATCCAAAATTTGATATTCCTCATAAACAATATATGAAAAATCTACAAGAAATGGAAGCACGTAGACAATATCAACAACAGTTACAATATCAAATGCAAATGCAACGAGCACAGCAAGAATATGAAAAAGAAATAGAAGAACAATTTCAAAAAGAAATGGAAAAATATAATATGGAAGCTTATGAATCTGTTGAAGATTTAAATGAACAAATTGTACAATTTCAGGAAATGATGGAAGCTGTTAAAAATGGTACTTATATGGATATGGTTAATAAAGAAAAACAAAAAGAGGAAGAATCGCGAAAAGAAAGGGAAAAAACAATTGCAGAACAAATGGAAATCCAAAGAAGATTAAATGAATTAACCAAAAAACACGAAGAACAAAAAAAATTAGAAAAAAAAACTAAAGAACCAAAAATAAAAATTACAAAAAAAAAGAATGATGATAAAAAAGAGGAAGTAAAAGAAGTAGAAAAATCAACTAAAAATAAAACAGAACCAAAAGCACCACGAAAAAAGAAGGAAAGTGTAAAGAATTAGCTTAATTTTCATATATAATAAATTTATTATATATGTTAAAGATATATGGAATATAGACAAAATATAAACCGTTCCAATAATTTAATAAATTTGAACGAATGTAAAAAAAATATCAATAATATAAATAAATTTCTTGGAAAAGGAGGCCAAGGCTCGGTATATAAATTAGAATCAAAAACGTGTGGAAGCGCTGTTTTAAAAACATATCATAAAAAAACAAACGAAACAGAAATTTATAAGGAAATTAATATTTTAGACCGTGTAAAAACTTTAATTGATAAAGATATATGCCCCCATTTTCTTTATTATTATGATTTTTTTAAAACTAATGACATTTTTAATATTATTATGGAATATGCTGATGGTGATTTAGAAAAATGGGTAAAGGAATCTCATACAAGCGAAGAATGGAAAAGTATAATATTTCAATTTATTATTGGTATACACACTATCCAAAAATATTTAAAAGGATTTCATTCTGATCTTAAACCAAAAAATATATTTTTTATAAAAACAGATAAAGATGGATATTATGAATATCTTGTTAATAATAAAAAATATTATTTAAAAAATACTGGAACATTGTTAATACTTGCAGATTATGGACACTTTCAATCTATTTTATTTGATAAAAATGACTTATCAGAAGAAGATATACAAAATGCAATTAGAGAAAATCAAGATTTTGATTATTTAAGAGATTTTTCTGCCAGAATCCAAGTTTCAAATTTACAAAAAAAATATCAACTTAATGACCTTGTTAGTAAATTTAGAGATAATTCCAAATTTAATACATATTTAAAAGAAGAATCAGACAAAATAAAAAAAGATATGGCTAAATATCCACAATATGTTATTGACAAATTTCTTACACGCAGTCTCTTGTATTATTGCTTAGAAGAAAAATTAATTAATTACGAAAAGGAATTATCTGGATTAACCGAAGAATTAATTTCACCTCCTAGTGAAATAACTGAATTTATAAAAAAAATATTAAATGAAAAAGGCGATATTGAAGATATTTTAAATAAATATTATAGTAATTATCAAGAAAATAATAATTATAGAATAATTAAAACATTTAACTTAAATTCACTTAATTTCTAATAATTGTTTAATTTCAATTACATTTGTCCAATCTTTATTTGTAAGAACATCTCTAAAATCACGTTTCAGAGTATCAATAATATCACGTGTTAAATGTGATACAAGAATATCAGTACTATCAAATTGGCGTTCATATGTTAAATGATTATCATTTGAAAGACGAATACATACTTCATCACCTTCTTCTGCTTCTTTTTGTTCCTTATGATTTTTTTGAATAGATGTTACTTTACCTAATACTAATTTTTTTTCTCCAACAATAATTGGAGTATTTAGATATAGTTTTCCTTTTTTAACTTTTACACCGAAAAGTAAATGGTCAGCGCCACCTTTCATGAAAATATATTTCTTAATAATTGATAATTGAACTGGGAAAACAGCTTCACCCTTTTGAGTTTCTTCTTCTTTACGTGTTTTAAGACATTCTGCTTTAAAATTATTATAAATTTCAATTAATTTATACATAACTTCTGATTCAATAATATGAATATTTTTTGATTTAGCAATTTTATGTGCATCAGATTTCTCATCTAATTTACCAAAATAGAGAATTGTTCTATACTCCATAAATTTTTGTTTAGATAACATTGATTCAATAATAGATAAGTCTTTTTCATTAATATTGCCATAGTGAATTTTTCCGTGAGTTACATTAATATTATTTTTACTTAATAAATGATAAAGGGCATCTAATTCAGCTAAAGTATTTGCATGGATAAATACACCATTATCTTTCCATTCAAATGATTTCCAATATTTTTCCTGCTCATCTTTTGCCATATGAATTGCTTCTTGTTCACTAAGACTTGGTCCTAATTGAAATAATTGTGTACCGGCCATTGCATCTTGAAAATTTGAACCAATTAATCGAACACCTCTTGATGCACTAATTGAATCAACATATTTCCAATTTGTTTTTTTACCTAATTGTTTTAAATCTTCTGGAACCATAATATTTCTAATAGTAGAAACGACTTGCCCAGTCATTGTTGATAATACAATTTTATCATCTACGCTAATTTTACCATTAACTAAAATAGTATCAATAACCCAGCCATTTTGTTTATCCTTAATTGTTTCCATTACATATGCCTTAAATTTATCTTCTTTATTTGTTAACTTTTTCATCATAAGATTTTCAGCAAGATAAACTAGTAAAGCAAAAATATCTGAAATACCTTCACCAGTACGACTAGACATTGGAACTATTGAATACTGTTTTTCAGGAGTTTTATTTTTGAAATAAAATTCTGCTTTAATATTGTCAATTTTAGATAAATCATATTTAATATCTTCCATTTTATATTCAATAGATTGGGCAATTTGTTTATTTTGTGATTTCATTGCATCTTTTAATGATGTATTTGTCGTTGGCTCCCATCCATCAATAGTATCTAATTTATTAGCAACAACAATAAATGGCACTTTGTTTTCCCGAAGTAGTTTAATTGATTCAATTGTTTGAGGTTCAATAGATTTTTCGATATCAATTACTATTATACCTAAATCACACATACTTGCACCTCTTTCTCTCAAAGTTTTAAATTCTTCGTGTCCTGGAGTATCTATAATAAGAATTCCAGGAATAGTATGTTTTGTTACAAACTTACCCTGAATATGTTTAGTTACTTCACGAATATGTTCAATTGGAAAAAATGTGGAACCAATAGTTTGTGTAATACCTCCTGCTTCTCCTTTTTGATAATTTGATTCTCTAATTTTATCTAGAAAAGATGTTTTTCCGGCATCAACGTGTCCCATAACACAACAAATCGGCGCTCTGACATTTTCATTAATTTCAACACCATCAATATGTTCTTTCTCTTTGACTTCCTCTTTTTCTTTTTTAAAGGATTCTGTATAATATGAACGTTCCATTAGTATTTTTTATAAATAAATAGTATTATTTGGAATAATTCTTCAATTTTTCCGGAGTATTTCCATTTCGTGGATACCATTACATTGAACTAATTGAAAGTTATTATATATTGATTCATTAATATTTTCCAAAATCCAATATTCAAATTCAATATCTTCTTTTATTATAAAATATTTAAAATTTGGCATATTTAATAATACACCAATAACACTATCATATTCTTCTTCGTCGTCTTTATCATAAGTATAAACAGTATGCATATTTCCATAAATAGTATGTAATTTTGGCATTAATTCTAAAATTTTTTTATGCGGGAAATATCCACAAATTATTAAATTTTCTGCATCATGTAATTCATCAATAATATCATCTGATATTTTTTCAGGAAAAGGAGTATTGATAAAGTATTTAATTTTTCTATTATTTTTAGAAAATTCTAAATAATTATCACTCTTATGAACCAATTCAATTTTATTATTTTGCATTAATTTACATAAATTATCTAAAAATTTGGCTCTATAAAAGTACTTAGTTTCATATTCCATCATTCCAAATTCACTCTGTGGTAAACCATCAATGTATATAAATTCATCAATATGAGTAAGTACAATAAATGGAATAATATCACTTCCAGAACCAATATATACTGCTTTTGACATTTTTTTATTATAAAAAATATATAATAAAATATTAATTTTCAATTTTTAATAATATATAATATTACATGGAATATGCTTACGGAAGAAAAATATATATAGCTCTAAAAGATGCAATTAAACCTGATATAAATGCAATTGATATATTAAAATATATAAGTAATAAGGAATTATATCAAATTAAAGGAAAAACATCTTGGAGTAAAGAATTTAATTTTACAGATATTAAATATGAACATATTGTTTGTGTAAATGACAAATTTTATAGAAAAATTAAAGATATTCCAGATAATTCAATTGAATTAAAAGAAATTGTCGAAAATAATAAAATATGGTATAATTTTGATAAAGTTAATACAATGCCAAGTTTAATTATTAATTGTATTGATAGAGCCAGAGATATTATTGTTTTAGGATGCAAAACTACAACTAAAAATACAAATGATCTTATTACTCATGGCACTGGTTATAGACAATTAAGAGATGCATCTTATGCACCATATAATTTTTATGGTAATTGGTTTGTATATTTTGATAATGCAAATAATATGACAGATGGTTCTAATCCTAATAGTGATGTTGACGATTTTAATAACAGTATTTTTGGAGAATCAATGGCTTATCTGAGCGATGATAATACAAATTATTTTTATACATATAACTTAAATAATGAATATAAATTTTTTAAATTAAATGAAGAAAAATCAATAAAGAATATTACATATTTACTTATTTATATTATGTATTTTGATATTGCAATTGGGTCATATTTAAATAAGACTATAAGTGAAGAATTTAACACTTATACAGATAAAATTATTTTATTTTGTGATAATTATACAATAAGAAATAATGGTATGATAGAAAAATATAATTATACTATATATAAAAATAATTTAGATCTTACAAAACCATCAGTTCCATTTAATTCTTCCAACTGGACAGTAATTAGAGGAACTGATGGCGATGGTGACAAACCTATTGCTGCAAAATTATGCGATACTAATAGTATGGATAATACTCATTTAAAAATAGCTGGTTGGTATTTAGAATTTCAAAACCATTTAATGTTATGTAACCCTAAGAATTTTTTAATAAATAAAAATGTGTATATATTTTTACCAAATAATAAAAAAACTAAATATTTTTTAGAAGATTTAATTAAAAAATTTAAAATAGAAAATAATATTACTGATGAAAAATTAATATGTTATAAAAATTTATTTTTTGATAAATTAATTATAAGAATAAATAATCGCTATTATGATGAATTTAATAGACATTTTGGAAATAATATAAAAAATTTAAAACCGGAAATTCAAAATGTAATTGAAACAAAAAGAAAACCATTTATAGATAATTGTATTAATACAATAGTTAATAAAATATATGATGTATATGTTGATAATATTTTAAAACCTTATTTTAGAGATATAAGCGAAAACTTTATAGAAAAAGATTTTAATGAATCAGTAAAAGGACATATAAAAGATATTAGCATACCTATACACGAGTTAGTAAATATATTTATAGGAAATAGTTCACTTCCAAGAATACAAACTAACAATGATGCTCAAATTCAAATAGATGTTAATAATATTATAAATAATTCTAATAATATAATTATTAACACACAAATACTTAATAGTATATTTCAAACAATTAATTTAATGATTCAAACTGGTTATAATGAAAAAATTATTAATAACGAAGCAAATTTAATTAATTTATATAAAAGAATAGTTAAAAAATCAGTATTTAAAGATTATAAACTTGATTATATGTTTAATAAAATAATTTATACTGTATTTGAATCAATTTATAATCTTGAAAACGAAATTAGTAATTTCTCATTTGATGTTAATTATGTAGATACATTACCAGAGGATTATTTAAAAGTCGGTGGTTATAAACAAAAATATCTTAAATATAAACAAAAATACTTACAATTAAAAAATTCATTATTATAAATCAAGAAAATTAATATAATTATCTACACTCTTATCCAAATAATCTTTATAGGCTAGTTTATTAATATAATCTGGCGTAATTTGTGATTTTCCCAAATATGCACCAAGAACTGCACCAGCAACTGCACAATTAGTATCCGCGTCGCCACCTTGTTTAATAATCGTAGACAAAATTTGTTCAAATGACATATTCTTCTCTGCAATTTTACGCAATGCATAAATAGCACAAGTTAAAGGATGTGCCGTATACCCAATATTTGTGTTTAAATTAACCATTTGAATGTTATCTTCGTGAATAGAATTATTAATAATTTTTGTTAATTTGAATAATTGATTTTGAAAATGGAAACTGGGAAAATTCTTGGTAATATTCTCCTGAATAGTAGGTTTCATCTCATCATTTTCATCAATATTTTTATTTAGAGTATTAATATCATTTGTTATATCGTAAATATATTGTTGCATAATATTTTGAACATACGAAACAGACTTATGAATAGTATCAATTACAAAGTTATAATCACGATTGTTATTTGTAATTAATGTAGAAACAATATAATTTACAATAAGTGAAGTATATACACACAATGGCGAGGGATGCGTCACCTTACAAATATTAATCGTATTTTTCATAACAATATCCAAAGAGGCACTATTAAATGTTGCAATAATAGCAGCACGCATAATCGCACCATTTGAATTGTTAGAAAGAGGATAATAAGGATTGTAAATATATGTACGAAGTCCAGCAAGGTGAGGATTGCTCTTTGCATATTTATCTCCCCAAAAAATACTTAGGGTATTGCCTGTACCGTGGGATTTAGTATCGTCACATTCAGGAATTCCATTATCCACCCAATCAAGTAAATTTTCAGAAAATTTTTTAATATCAATAGTGGAACCACTTGATTCCATAATAGTTTTCATAACAACGAGCATTTGGTCAGAATCATCTGTCCAATCACCCTTCTTCCACGTCTTACGATGGTAATCCTGATGAATACCATCATATGTAAAAATTTCAGTATTTGGATAATGTTCCTTTACATTATCCAGTGTCATAAACTCAGTCGATAAGCCGAGTGCATCACCAATAACGGTGCCATAAATCACGCCACGAATATAATCTTCCATTGTATATTTTTATAATAAATTAGTATAATACTGTAATAATTTTCAATTTTTTTTAATAATAAAATAATTTTGGGATATTTTCTGATACATTGATTCCACATTTAACATTATTAATATCTACTTCTAATACCGAATGAGAATGGCCGCAAAACCACCCAATAATTGGTGGTTTAATTAAATGTTCCAAATTAGTATAAAACCAAGAACGTTCGTAATCAGTATACTTCTCGCAATATTTCTTTTCAATCAATTGAGGAGAAGGTGCAAAATGCGTTGCCATAATAATCTTTTTATTTGAAGTATTATTAATTAAATTGGTAATCCATTCAACTTCTGAATTATGTTTTTGAATATGTTGATTAAAGTCTTCTTTAGTTTGATAAAAACGCTTACCAAATGGTTGAGACCATAATGTAGCTCCTGCAATAATTACATTTTTAGATAAATTATATGATTGACAATCCAAGATTTTAATATTATGTTTATTTATGATTTCTAACAGATATGGCTTATGTTTGACATAATTATTGTGTAAATATGCTGAACTTGTGTTATATTCGTGATTACCTGGAACAAAAAATACATTATCAAATTCTTTTTTAATATTTGAAAAAAATAATTGGAAATTATAATGTAGAGGAGAACCGACATCACCGCAAATTAATAAATTTGGACATTCTGCGCGAATTTTACGAACTTTCCCTTTTAGATTACGGTCCAAATGTAAATCGCTAATATATTGAAGACAGTTACGCATTTTATATATTTTTTTAAATAAATAAAATAATTAATTCAATTTTTATGAGTTTTTAACAGATAAGGATGCCCAAATATCAGTAATATATCCAACATTTTCATGATTAATAGCAGCAAGACTAATACGACCATCATCTGGGAAATAAATACCTTTTTCTCGCATATATAATACTTGTTGAGGAGTTAAAGTAGAGTAATAAAACATACCACATTGATAAGTAATATCAGAATAATCCCTATTAATTTTATTTTCTAGAGATGTTCTGAGAAGTTTACGAATGTCTTTATAATGATTATTAATCTCTAGTAGTTCATCTCTCCAAATATCTTTTAGTACTCCATCTGAAAGAATAGTTTTAATAATATTTGAACCGTTGGCTGGAGGATTAGAATAAGACCGACGAATAATTGATTTAAGTGTATCTTTTATTAGTTTAGTATCTCCTTCATCATAATCAGTGAAAAACAGATTACCAACACGTTCACTATAAAGACCAAAATTTTTGGCATAAGAAGTACATACAAGTGATGGGTATTTTTGACGATTCATAACTTGAAGAACATATGAATCTGTTTTTAGATTACCAGATGCAAATCCAAGGTATGCGAAATCAATAAGAATATAAAGATTTTTATGTTTGCACAATTTAATAATATCTTCCCAATTTTCTGGTGTAGGGTCATAACCTGATGGATTATGTGAACAAGCATGAAGTAAAACAATTTGACCATTTGGAATCTTTTCAATTGATTCAAGAAGATATGTAATATAAAATTTCCGTTGAGGGTTTAAATAATTATAATAACTAACAGCTAATCCAGATGAACTAAAAATCTTTGAATGATTACCCCAAGTTGGGTCAGGTAGATGAATAACTTGATTATTAATATCATATGTTTCAGCAAGAAAATCAGCAGCAAGTTTGAGAGAACCAGTGCCAGATAATGTTTGAACGTTATCATAGTGTGTGTTTTTACCATCAAAATATAATTCTTTTGATAGTTTTAAAAATTCAGAATCACCTTCCATTGGGAGATATTCATAATTATTACTTGTTTTCTGTGCAAGTTTTTGTTTGGCTTTTTCAACACTATTAAATACATATGGATTTCCTTTTCTATCACGATAAGCACCAACAATTAAATTAATTTTATTATGATTTGGGTCATTTTTAAAGACTTGATTAAGACCAAGAATTTTATCAACTGGTTGAGGTACTAGGTTTAGATGTTTGAGGGCACGAACACTAGTAGTAATATTCCTAACACGCGTAATAATACTCATATTTTATTAATAATTAATATATATTTATTAATAAAAATTCAATTTTTTATTCTGAATAATATTCAGATTCATCATCAACAGTATCAAGAGTACTATTATTAGAAGAGTCATCTTCTGAAGTATTTGATGCTTCATCTTGAAATACTGAATAAAATAAATCTTCTTCATCTTCCTCGTCTGAAATAAATTCTACTTTAAGAGCAATAATCCTATCTTCTTCATAAAGAGCAAAAAAGTCATATTGACCATCTCCAAAACCAGATGAAACTCCAAAACCAAGTAATTTATCATTAACAATAAATGGTAATATATTGCCAGTATATTGATAACTCATTAATTTTTCTAGAAAAATATCTAATTCAAGTTTATATTCTAAAGCAGCATCTGTTAAAAATAAACAAGAACCACAATTTATATATAAATCAAATACTAATTCCCAATCATCAGAATGTGTAAGTACTTCATAATCATTATGACATAATAATACTTCTTTTACGCGTAATCCTGATTTTTCATATTTTTTTTGTTTTATATATGAATTATAAAAGCCAGGAAGAATAATACTATTAGAAAGCGATTTGGAATTAGTTTTATTATTACTATAAAATGCATTATTAACTTCATCATAATTTTCTAAAAAATCGGCTATTAATAATTTTTCTCCAAAATTTTCAAGATGCATTTTTGTAATTAGTGCATTATGATGTTGATTATCTAAAGGTAACGAATGATGTGACATCTATATAACAATAATAATTAGCATATATTTAAATAATTTAAAAAAATTGATAAAATGATTTAAAATTAGATTAACATTAAATAATAGACAAAAATGAATATTGATTATAAATCAGTTTTTATAAGTGAACAAAAGTATAATTCTTTATTATTATTTGAAGCATCTATTTACGATAATCTTATTACAATTTATACCGAACTAGAAAATCATAATAATAAAGAACTTTTAAAAAATGAACTTGATATGGTCATGAAATTTTTTAAATTAAATAGTAAATATGGAAATTATAATTTTTGTGGGGAACACTTACATAGTAAATACGATGGTTCTCAATTAGAAGAAAAAATGAAACTTTCAGAAGCAAATTTAAAAGACCTTTTTAGTGCACTTTTTGATAAAATGAATTTACTTGTAGATGATTTTATGAGTATTGTTGAATATAATCCAAACAGAGTATCATTCAATAATAAAACATCGGTATTTTTAATTGCTTATGCAACTGACTTAAAAGAATTATGGGAATCTTTTAATGAAACTTTTATGGAAGAATTAGTTAATAAAGATATAGAAAATAAAGTCTTTAGAGAAGATTTTATGAAAGAAAAACTTAAATTTGTTCCTGTACAAGGTGCTAAAGGTGTATGGGCTAAACCTCTTAAAATTTAAAATTTTTTTATATATTTATATAATATAATGATTAAACCATCTTTAATTGGTCATTTTGTTTCAGGTCTTGTTTTATTATGGGCAATGATAATTTTATATCAATGTTTCCAAAATAACGAACTTGGTCGCGTAGAATTAGCTCACATGTTAATTTTAGTTTCAATCGGATTAGCCCTTCATAGCTCATTTCATTTATTAGGTGAAGCTTACTTTAGATTTAATCCATTTGAAGGAAGAATTGTTTATTAAATTTTAATGTATCAATAGATAAGTTAAAATTATCATATGTTCTAATTAGGACTCTTATAGTTAAAGCAAAATTATTTATAAATATTCAGAGTTGAGGAAATTTAATTCATGTAAAAATCATGGGGAACGCGAAATTTTACACACAAACTTTGTGTGTAAAAAAACTATAGTTTTTAGAAATGTCAAAATTTGGAAATTTTTCTTAAAACTTTACCTTTTCCTCAACTAATTTATTGGTCGGCTTATATACCAAATAGTTGAAGAATTTTTTTTTGTGTCTTAAAATTTTAAAAAATTAGTACAAATTTTTATTTTTCAAAAGTAAACAAACAACGAATTGTAGTTTTTGTACTAATTGTAGTACAAAATTGTAATTTTTTTTATCATTATAATATAAGAAAAAAATGTATAAATGTATCGAATGCAATTATGTTACTGACAAACAGTCAAATTTTTGCCACCACAAAAAGTCCAAAAAACATATACAAAATATAGCTATAAAAAGTAACACAATTGATGATAATTGTAGTAAATGTATACTCAGTCCACCTGAAGTCCACCTTGAGTCTACATTGAGGTATACTACAATGTATACTCAAAACTACAATTGTCAAAATTGTCCATTTTCAACAAAACATAAATCCAGTTATTATAGACATCTTAAAATATGTGAAAATGACAACAGTGGAGATAATTCTTATAATGAACTCAAAATGAAACTTATTTATAGCGAAAAAGAAAAAGATTTAATTGAAAAAGAGAAAAATTTGTATCAAAAATTAGAAAAAGAAAAATCTGATTTATTAAATAATTTTATGGCAAATGCAAATCATATTATAAATAAAGCTCAAGATAATACAAAAATAACGGCTCAAGCAATGCAAACAGTCTCTGTTAGTGCCCTTAAATATGCCAATGATAAATTTAAAGAAACTCCAGCATTATTACCATTAGATAATTTTAATATTAATAACTTAAGTTTTGAAGATGAAAATGATAGAAAACAATTAACAGAAATTTTAATATATAATGCCAAACAGGATTCATTAGATAAAATACTTGGCGACCATATAGTAAAATGCTATAAAAAGGAGAATCCAGAAGAACAATCTTTTCATACGACAGATTGCTCAAGATTAAATTATATTGTTAGAAGTTTAATAGAAAATGCACTTACATGGTCAGTTGACAAAAATGGAATCAAAATATGTTCTTCTATTATTAAACCTTTAATAGAAAAATGTATTGAAATATTAATGGAACATCAAAGAAGTTTAATCGAAGAAATGGCAAATGGAAATTATCAAAATAAGGAAACAATACAGACTATTTTATCTGTCTTAATGTCGATTGATAAAGGTTCTTTAGAAAGTAATATAAATAAATATATTGCACCTTTTTTTAATCTTAATAAAAGTTAATTTTTTAACCATAATAAAAATTAATTTACTATATAAAAATATATACATTATGTCAATTAATACTATTACCAAAAATATTTGGATAGAAAAATCAAGACAAATATTAAAAGAAAAAAATATTTGTGAATGTAAATTAAAAAATATGTTTAAGAATATATATTTTCCTTGGAGTTGTAAATATGATTATCAAAGAAATTATTATTCATTATTAGTTCAACAGAGACCATTATTTATAGTAGAAGTAAACACTATACGAGAAATTGAATTAATATTAAATTATATTAATGAAAAGAATTTAACAATGAGAATTTGCGCTGGTAGACATTCTACACAATATCTTGAACCAGAAGTTTTGATTGATATAGGCAAACTAAATAGAATACGTTTATTAAATAATAATGAAGTCATAGTTGAAGGAGGATGTACACAAGGTCAAGTAAATAATTTTATTTTTAAAAATAGTCAAGGATGTTATACAAATATTGGTCATATAAATTTTGAAGGTATATTTTCTAGCGGTGCTGCTGCAAGTGTAGGTGTTGGAGGTATCACAACAGCGTGTGGAGTAAGTGTATTAAGACGTAAATATGGTTTAACTATTGATTCAGTTTTATCATATAGAATAACATTACCTCCTACTAATACTGAAAAAGCAAAAACAGTAATTTCTACAAAAGATAATGAATATTCTGACTTATTTTGGGCATTATCTGGAGGAGGTGGAAATAATTTTGGTATTATTAGTCAAATTACTTATAAAATATTTAATGCAGATTATCTAGTTAAATATGTTATTAAATGGGATTTTTCTGATTTTGATAGAGTAATAGATTTATGGTTAAATACATCACAATCTAGACCAAATGAATTTACAGAAGATTTTGATATAACTAATGTTAATAACAATCTACAAATAGCATTAACTGGATTTTATGTTGTTCCGGAAAATCAAACAAAAAAAGATGCAATTAATTACGTAAATGAACAAATGAAATATTTAGGAGGTAATATTGTAATTACTTATGATAGATATTGTAATTTTTATAATAGTTTAGTAAATAATAGAGTTTATTATAATTTTTCTAATTTAACAGGGATATTTGCTGATTCCGTAGATATAAATTCTATTAAAAATATTATTAATTCAAGTAATAATATAAATGGCATACAAGCCATTGGAATTGAATTAATCGGTGGAGAAATAAAAAAAAATAATATTGGTTCATTTGGATTTAGAAATTGTAATTATTTTATAACAGCTTCAACAAAATGTCCCGAACAAATTGATATTCTTGATAATAATAAATGGCATAATAATGCATTACAAGAATTATTGACTTTTGGAAAGGGTCATTATTTAGGATTTCCAATTCAATATAAAAATATAGAACATACTAATAAAATTTATTTTGGTGATTCATATGATAAATTAAAAGAATATAAAACAAAATATGATCCTAAAAATATTTTAACATATTCTGGTACATTATAATTAATTTTTAGAATTAACATATACTAACTTATTAAATAAATTAAGAATATCCAAAAAGATATTTAATGAATTAATTGGATAATCTGCGCATACTAAATGGTCTTTATTTTTACATATTACTTCTAAAACCTTCCCTTCAGCAATCATTCGTTGAGTATCATATATTAAAAAGCCGCTAAAAAGGACAATACCAAAAATACTATAATACCAGAATCTATTATAGATTCCTGAACTATTATAATCAGCGAATAATAAATCAAGAGCCTCAATGATTACCAATCCAATTAAACCAGTAAATAAATATGGTGTAACTCCGTCAAAAAATCCCAATTTATTTGAATATGCTAAATATGACATTGATATAAATAAAATACCAAGTGTGATTAATACTTTGCTTAATATTTTATTTTCTTTAGCTAATAAATAAATAGGATGTCCAGTAACTGACAATAAAATAACAAGCCCTAACCATAATAAATGGCGAATACCTTGATTCTCTTGTGGTGTTGCAAATAAACCAAATAATACAAGTAAAACAAGAATAAATAATGGTAATAATCTAGAACCTATTTTAAATAAATTTTCTTGATTTTGTTCTAATATGTTATTTGTAAGTGCAAATAAGATAAGTGCAGTCATAATATACATATAATTATTAATTATATATGTGCTTTGTGTGAGTGACTTTTGAGTATTTTTGTAGATACCAAAAATAAGTGTGAGTATAAGTATAATATATACTAATAATTCGTTCATATTATATATAATTTATAAAAAAATAAAATTAATGATTTTTAACAGAACCATATACTTCGTTACTTGAATGACTATTTGGTGAAGTTGGTCCTTCGTTAATAATTTCTAATTTTGAATTTATATCTAGGGGCATAGAACGTGGAATCGGTATACTTATTCCACTATTATTAATTGTTGTTGTTGTATTAGTAGTAGATGTTCCATAAAAAGGTTCATATTCATGAATTTTAATAGTAATCTTTTCTAAAATAGTATCTAAATCACAGCAAAATTTAACATCAGCCATATATGTTTCTCGTAAATTTTGAATGCCTATTTTACACTTTTTAATATCAGTTAATAATGTAATCATTGTTTCTTTATCTTTTGAACAACATGGTGAACTTCCTAAAATTTCTAAAGCCCTATTTATAGTATCTCTTACAAAATTAAGAGTATTTTGTCTAGTTTCATAATAAAGTGTACGAGAGAGTTTTGTAGCTAAACAGTCTTTTTGTATAAGCATAAATTTAACATTAATTTTATCCCCTATTTGTACATTTGATATAAATTTCAACCTACTCTGAATTTCAAATATATCCATTTACTATTATCTTATAAATTAAATTTTAATATAAAACTTTTCAATTTTTTTATATAAATAAATTTACTTAATCTTTGCCATAACTATTTCATGATAGTCATAAAATAGACTTATAAAGTATGCAATAACATTAAGTTTCATAATAGTGTAGAATATAAATATTCCAATATATGTTTGTTGTGAAATACCAAAATAATATGATACTAAAGTAAAAAATATGAATATATATTCCATAACACACACATTATCAATAATTGGTATAAGGTGTTTTTCAAAAGTATTAGATAAATATGTTGGAGTAATAGTTTTGGGGTCTATTTGTGGTTCATTATTATCGAGTACCATTTTATATAATTTATTATTAATACAACATTTTGAAAATCAATTTTTTTTATGCCATTTCAATTAAAATCTGTAAATGATAATTATATAATAATCTTGTAAAGTTATTAAAATAACTAAATTTTAGTAGCGTATAGAAAATATACATAACAATTAAATTATCTTTATGAATATCAATAAAAAGCATCATATATGAAAATATAATTAGTAATATATCAAATATATACATTTTATCAATCATTGGACATAGTTTTTTGTCATATATATCAAAAACATAATCTTTAATATTATTTGTGTACATAGTAATGTTATACAAATATATTTTTTATAAATAAAAATCAATTTTTAATGGCCTTCTTTGATAATAAGATTTTTTTCATGACCCATTATATATAATTTTCGTTTTTCTAAATCCATCTTAGCATTATAATACATAAGAAAATTTAGTCCTAATAATACTTTTGTATGGGATGATTTTGGTAATTCCATTACTATAAATGTTACTGGATACAAATCACCTTCTATTTCTAATTCAATGTAAGGAATAATACCGTGACTAATTCCTTGTCCGATTCCAGAAACAACAGCTTTTGCTGATTTATCAATATAATCTTCAATACCAATACTTTTAACAAAATTATAATCAATCACGCATTGTTGAGCACCCGTATCTAATATAAAATCTACATCACTTCCCGATACTTTTCCGCGTAAACATAAACTTGGACAAGAAATTTGCATTGGTAAAAGTGTTTCATCTGCTTTCATAAATAGTTGTTCTAATAAAGGATTTGTATTATTTTCCATTACATTTACAGCAGAAATGAATTCTTGAATAACTTCTGGACTCATTAATTTTAATGTATCATCATTAATACGTTTAAAAATATCATCGCCAAAAATACTTTGTAATATTGCTTTTTTATCAGATAATTCCATATATGTTTATATATGATATATTAATAATTGGTATAAAAATCAACTTTTTCTATTTTTTTATCAGTATAAATTATAATGAAAACAAATAAATTATTTATACGAAAAGAATGTCGAGACAATGAATTTAGAGCCCCCATTGTTCCATCTGATGTTAAAAAATTAATAGATTACGGATTTGAAGTGATTGTCGAATCTTCAGATTATAGATGCTTTAATGACGAAGAATATGAAAATAATGGTGCCATTATTACACATGATACTTGGGAAGATTACACTGATTGTTTAATAATTGGAATTAAAGAATTAGATGATTTAAAAAAACTTAATAATCATACCCATGTATTTTTCTCACATAGTTATAAAAATCAAACTAATTCAAGAATGATTTTAGATTCATTTGCACAATCAAATAGTCAAATATATGATTTAGAATATTTTCTCGATGAAAACAATAATAGACTAATTGCATTTGGATTTTTTGCAGGTATAGTTGGGGTCGCCCTTGGAATAATACAATATTGGTATAAATTAAATAATTTAAATATTAATAATTTAAAACCACAAAATTATTTTATTAATTATATTGATTATATTCGTGATAATGTATACTTCGAATACCCAATAAATATTGCAATAATTGGACCATATGGAAGAACAGGAAAAGGAGTTATATTTTTATTAGATAATATTTCTAAATACGTAAAAATTAAATTAACTTATTTTAATAAAAATAGTAATAAAAAAATATTAAACAGTTTTGATATAATAATTAATTGTATTAATCTAGAAGGAGATATTGGAACATGGATAGATTCTTCAACAGAATTTAATCATAAATGCGTTATTGTTGATATTTCTTGCGATTATACAAGTAAACATAATCCAATTAAAATTTATAATAAAGCAACAACCTGGAAAGAACCGGTTTATAATTATAATAATAATGTTTCAATAATTGCAATAGAAAATTTACCCTCTCTTATACCAATAGATTCATCTTTATATTTTTCCAATAAATTAACAAAATTATTAATAGAATACAAAGATGGAGATAAAAATAAACATTGGGAAAATAATCTTAATACTTATAATAAAAACATAACAAAAAACATTATTTATTTATAAATTATGAATATTTTCTCTAATTTTATCTAATTTAGTTCCATCTAAGTACAATTTATTTATTTTTTCTTGGTCTTCTTTAGAAATATAGGTATCTAAATCTAATATATTATTTGTTTCAATAAACTTTTTTATTTCTTCAGATAATTTATTCATTTTAATTAATATTGATATTTTTCCAGCAAAATATGCAATTTTTAATATTCCAATCATAGTAATTTTTAAATTATAATTTTTATTTAATAATTTCTCAATTTTCTTAACAAAACTACTATAGTTTTTATCAAAATTAGTTTTTTTTAAAATTGATAACAATTGTGATTTATAATATAAATTCTCTATATTTATACCTATCATATCTTGTTCTATATTTTTCCATATTGACTGTTCATTTATTTTGTCATTATTTAATCTACTTAATTCTATAAATTCTGCAATTTTAAATGTATAATCATACCAAAATTTTATATTAGAATTCATTATAATATAAATATAAATAAAAAAAATTGAAAATTAATAATTACTGTATTGTTCATTATTTTAGAATTTATAATAAAAAATTAGAAACCAGGAATCAATCGAAACAAAACAAGCAATGGAAGGCGCATGTGGTATTTTAAAGGACGAAGGAAATAATATTGTCCGGAAAGTTATTAAAGGCAAACATCGTGGGACAGATGCTCCCACTCAATATATGCTACAAGAAAAAGCATATAACATTTGTATGAATAATGATTTTAAAATCATTTTTGTACCAGAAGTATACGAATGTGACAAAAAAAGCTATACAATGGACCGCATTGACGATTCATATCCGTACAATAGCGAAGAATCTTCTCAGAATCCGGAATACGTTAAAGAATTACGGATTTTTATGAATGAGTTTATTAAAATCGGCTACTTTCCTGCAGATTTTGAGTGCTATAAACAGAAAGACGGTACTGTTGCTATCGTCGATTTTGATAAATTTGTAGCAATTAAAGAAAATGGCGAATTGTGGTATTTTGGCAAGAAAATGACAACTGAAAGGATGTTATTGGGAGAAAATTTTCCAACTAATTTTACTCTAAGCGAGAGTACCTAATGGATCCCAAGGTTCAACTACTTTTATTTTATCACTATTATAAATTTCTAATTCTTGTACAGTTAATCTATATTTATGAACAACAATTTGAAATACATATCTATCAAACCATTTTTGTGTCATTAATTGAAATCCAGATGTACCACTTGATGAACCCCATGAATTTTCTATTTTCCATCTTTGAATTTCATTATTATTATCTTTATGAAATCCAACAATAACCATTGCATGACTAGGAACTGATGCAAAATATCTTAATTTTTCTTCTTTTGTCATTGTAATTGAATGATTCATAAATGTTTTTGTATCATATAACCCAACATCATGAATACCAGTTTCTCTATCATATTCTGCACTTACATCACATCCAAAAAATACTGGACAATTATTTTCAATTGATTCTTGTGTCATAGTAACTAATCTTTCAATAGGTAAATTTAACCAAGTAATATGTTGGGCACTAACATTACCAAGATATTTAATTTGATATTTTTGAAAATATGGATTTTCAGTACGCGGATCATTTACAATTGAAATCCAATCATCAACTTTAAATTGTGTTTTTTCAAGTAAAGATAATGGAGTTAAAGACATAGTATCTACACCATTTTTTGTTTTATATGTCCAATCGAATCCAGTAGGTGGCTTGCCAAGAAAGCCTACTAAATAGTTATAAATTCGCGTCATCATTCCATTTATTAACATTTCATAAGTTTCTAGACTACCTTTTGATAAAGTAACAAAATCTTGTTTTAGTTGTATAGTTAAAAAATTATTCATTGATGCAGATGCCTTTGAATGAAAAGAATCAGGCATTACTTTTTTTGGCACAATACCATATTTTTTAATTAAATCAGCAACCATACTCCATTGTCCACCATCGCCGAGTGGTTCATCATTAAGTTTTAATAAATATTGGTTTCTTTTAAATTCATCATCAATAGTCATAATGTCTAAATAATATCTTAAATTTCTATGATATCTTTCAAATTTATCCCAGAAATATAAATATGTTTGGCTAAATTCCAAATCATTAATATCACCTAATGTTTTAAGTGAAGTAGCACGAATCATATTAAGAGCAGCAAAAATCCAACAACGACCAGATGATTTTTGATCAGTAATTGGAAGTTTTAATTCTAAATCATTATTAAATAAAAATGGGTTATTATTAATTACTTGATTATCTTTCGTAATATTAATTGATTGATTTACTAATACTTTTTGATATGATTCTAATGATGTTTGTAAAAGATTTTTAATAAATTTGGAATCTAATTGTGAATTCATAATTATAATAAATTAAATACTTATTATTTTAAGTCATAAAAAAATTTATTGGGCAAATGCCATATAATCCATTTCAAGGGTTTCTTGATATTGTGTAGGATTAATACGTTCTACTTCTTCATAGATAACTTTTTCAACAGAGGGATAATTATTATAGAGATAAAACATTTTATTAGTACCATCGCGAGTACTTTGAAATACTGTATAATCTTTATCACAATAAGTCATAACACAACCTTCATCGATAACAATATGGTCAATCATAAGATTTTTTTCGTGTTCACAATTGATTTTCATATAGCTATAATAACGTTTGTAAACTTTGTTATTTTCACAAACAAGATCTACATATGATTCATTAGGATATTCAACGTTTGAGTAAAGGCAAAAGAATTCTTGAGACATATTTAATATATACTTCTTATTTTATAATCAATGTTTTTCATTCATTATAAAAATCAACTTTTTTTAAATATAATAACAGCATTTTGTAGAAGGTTCGCTTGTTAATACATTTATTCGGCTATTAAATAATATATTATTATTCATATTGTTATTCATATTGTTATTATTCATATTTTTAATATTTTCATTATTTATTAATATTTTAGTTATTTCTTGAAAAATATTATCATTACTTATTTCATTTTTACTTGATGTTTCATAATATCCAAGAATATTATGTTCTTTCATAAATTGTTCGACATTTTCTTTTATCATAATTATATTATTAGATAAATCCTTTTTTGTTCCGATTATGAAAAATAAAGGATTTGGATTGCCAGAAAACATTTTAATTTCATTCATCCACATTTTTAAATTTTCAAATGTTTTCATATTTGTTAAATCAAATACTAATATATAACAATCTTTATTTCGATAATAAGAGTTAGTTATTACACGAAATCGTTCTTGTCCAGCAGTATCCCAAATTTGTAATTTAACAGATTTTTTGTTGACTTCGAAAATCCTAATTGCAAAATCAATGCCAAAAGTGGACATATGTTTTGGATTAAAAGTACCATTGATAAATCTATTTAAAACAGAACTTTTTCCAACACCAAAATCGCCAACAAGTATTAGACGAAATAAATAATTAAATAAATCTGTTTGTTCGCTCAATTTTACTTATATTTATAAAAGAAAAAAATTAAAATTTACTTTTAATATTCCAATGTTTGATAATATAATCAGCGATATATTCACCATATTGAACATTGTCATTTGGATTCATTACAATAATCTTACTCCATAAAGAAGGAATTAAGCGGTCAATATTATATTCACACTTAATATATAACTTAGCTAATGCATCTTTAAAAGCATCTTCTAAACCACGATAACTGGAAAAAAATGTTAAATTGCTAGTAAACTTTAACATAAACTCCTTTTTGTCTTTTGGCTTATGGATATTCTGAAAATCAAAAATAGCCTTACCAATAATTTGTGCAACCGGTAAAAATACTTTTTCAGGATTACGACGAGCATCCCTCTTTTCAGCAGATAATGCCAGATTTACTAGTTTGTCGCGAATTTTATCATACTTTGGATTAAAACTAAGTTCTTCTGCAGTTTGGAAATTAGTGTCGGGCTTGTGAGCAGCATAATACCAAGGAAACTTTAATTTAACATAAAGTAGATCTCCATCGTCACTAGTAAAAGCAACCATAAAACCTTCAAGATCTTCAATTTTGCCATCAAGTGCATCTTCCATTTTCTCGGCATAATATTTAGCAATTGTATCAGCATTACAATCAATTTCAACATAAGATACACTCTCAAAATATTTCCTACTTGTTAAATCTGGGAGAATAATTTGTGTATTAGAATTATGGTAAATCACTGTACTCAGATGAATAGTAAATGCTCTACCATAATCAACAGTTAGACCGGAATAAGGATGTTCAGGTACTACTTCAAAAATAACACTGGCTGTTTCTGACCATTCTAAAGTATCAAGATAACTCTTTACTTTCTTAGCAAATTCTGGAATAGACTTAAAAGTGCTATTAATAGAATTGTAAAAATGAATTTCAAATTCTTGAGTTTGTGATAGAAATAATGTTGACTTTGAACCAATGCAAATATAACAATCATCAACTTCAATAAGATAGTTTCCAGCAATATCTTTCTTATTACTAATATAGATACCTTGTGGGCTATTTTTCTTAACACACCAAGCTGTTAACAATGAACCATCTACCTTAGGTAGAATAAAACATTTGTTAAACTTTGTTTCTTCGGGAATATGATGAGGTTCAGTAAATTCCCCCTTTAAATAAGATTTTAACCCCACTAAATACTTATATACTGATGCATGTGAATTAAATCGGCGAAATTGACCAGTTTCAGGTGTTACTGGAAGTGATACCCGTAGAGGATGCCATTTAAGAGTAGTTTTATCTTGGATAATAGTTTCTCCACGAAAATGCAAAATTGGACCATTACCATTTTGTGTACCATCGCGATAACCAAGACGAACTACATCATAATTTGAATCAGCATATAACTTTACAGTATCAATAATTAGATAAGGAGTTTCGTTTTTCAGGTCATTTAATGTTTTATTGTTATTAAGATAATAGACTGGATGGATAATTTTAGTCATTGTCTTAATTGGTCGCGCTGTCCACATACGACCAATTAAACAACTCAATTCATTAATCATTGCACTACATACCAATGGTCGAAAATTAAGATTATTGGATGCACCTTCAATAAGTGACCGATAAAATGAATTAATGTGATCCATTGGATAAGTTACTTGTTCGTCAATCTTAAGTGACCCACTACGACCAAGCATATGTTGAGGAAACCCGTTCCAAACAAAAATACTATCTTGAGGAAGAACCATCGTAGAAAGTAAATTAGTATCCAAAGAAATACACGAATCAATAATCACTACATCATACTTTTCACGGAAATCTTCAATAACTGCCCTATAAGAGTCAGAAATTGATTTGCGAAGAATAGGATAAAATTGCTTATAGCGTGTAATGATTTTAGTATCTACAATAATGGGCTCTTCAATATATTGTTCAAATGTAATTGAATAATCAATTAACTTTTGACGACGTGCCATCATCCAAAATACCCAATCACGCTCTGCAATTCCAACAGAAAGTCCATAGTTATTCAAAAGTTGAATAAATTGTTTAGCAGCATAAGATTTACCACAACCAGGAGTTCCGTGCATAATTAGAATAATTGAACCAGAAAGTTTAGGAATAGTTTTGCACTTATTAATACCATTAAGAGAATAACTTGCAATAATATGTGCATCATAAATTGTCATATTACGATTAGAAATTACGCCAGTTCTATCACCAATAACAAGTGCCTTGTAATAAATGTTAAATACAAATTTTTGATTTGCTGTAAAATTATTCATCATTGATGAGAGTACTTCATAACATAGTGTATGTGTTTCTAAATGATGAGTGCATACACACATATGTTGGTCAATTAGAAACAAAAGAACTGTCTTTGTTTCATCATCAATATTACCAAAAAGCAAATTTGCTAGATGTACACCTACTTGCCCATGACCAAAAGTCATTCCGTGTTTAGACTCGCAAAATGGTTTTCCAATATCATGAAGAAAACCAAGTCGAAAACCAATTTCAGGACTTCCTCCATACTTTTCACAAATATGTGCAGTTACTAATCCACAAAAAAGTGCATGGTAACCATATGGTTCGTGATGATACGTTAGATGCGACTTATTTACGTAAGTTAAAGTCGACAAAAATGTATCGAAACATTTTTCGGGAATATTTGCAATAATATCAGAAATAATTGCATGAAAATCTAGATTAATTTCTGGAATTCCGAGAATATTCAAAGCATCTTTTACAGATGGAAGACTATGTTTGTCTGTAATAGTAGAGGTATCATAAAACTTAGTAATAATATCCATTTTTAATAAATAAAAGTGATTATATTAGAATAATTTTCAAATTTTTTTAAATTACATTCAATTTACCAATAACTGCAGATAATTCATTAATCAAAGAACTACATAAAAGAGGTCGAAAAATTATACTATTAGAAGCACCTTCAACAATTGAACGATAAAATGCATTATTATGAGTTAATGGATAGTTAATATGATTGTTATTTTTAGAATTATTTTCAAGCATATGTTGAGGAAATCCAATCCACATAAAAACTGTATCTGATTGCGGAATTAACCAACATAGTGTATTATAATCAATAGAAATAGTTGAATCAATAATAATAACATTATATTTTTCACGAAATTCATCTAAAATTATTTTGTAATAATCATTAACGAATTTACGAATCAAATGATAATAATGTTTGTAATAAGTAATTTCATGACCATCAATTAAAACTGATTCATTCATAAATTTATCAAAAGTAATAGTATCGTCAATAAATTTTTTACGTTTGGCAATTTCCCATAATAGCCAATTATGTTCAATAATTCCAACAGATAATCCATATTTAGAAGTTAGAATTTTATTAAATTTACCAGCAGCAGCTGTCTTTCCACAACCAGAAGCACCATGCATAATTAAAATAATTGAACCAGAAAGTTTAGGAATAGTTGTACACTTGTTAATTTCTGACAAAGAATAAGTAGCAATAATATTTGCATCATGAATAGTCATATTCATATCAACAATTTTTCCAACTCGATTACTAATAACAAGAGCCCTGTAATAAATATTAAAAATATTACGCTGATATACTGTAAAATCTGTCATCATTGAAGATAATACCTGATAGCTAAGTTTGTGTGTTTCAAGATAATGATTACAATGGCACATATGTTGGTCAATTAGAAGTAGAAATACTATTTTAGTTTCATCATCAATATCATCAAAAAGTAAATTAGCTAAATGAACACCAACTTGTCCATGACTGTGAGTTGTATTACGTTCTGATTCGCAAAATGGTTTTCCAATATCATGAAGAAAACCAAGACGAAAACCGATTTTTGGATTACCTCCATATTTAGCACAAATATAAGCAGCTACAATGCCAGAATAGAGTGCATGATAACCATATGGTTCTTGATGTGATTTTATCTCAAACTTATTAACATATGATAAGCTAGAAATAAAAGTATCATAGCAAGAATCTGGAATTTTTTTAATAATATCATTAATAATTTCTTTAAAATCAACATTTGGTTCACGAATTCCAATATCACGAAGAGCGTCTTTTATCGATGGCAATGTGTTATACATTGTCTTAACTGAATTATTATAAAAATCACATAAAATATCCATATTTATTTATTATAATTTTATAAATAAATATATTAAATTAATTTTCAATTTTTTATAAAGATTCCTTTAATTTAAGGTATTTTGCTTTATATTTAAGATATTTTAAATAATAAGGATCAGCTAATTCATTACCACCAGTAATTCCATATCTGATAATTTTAACTTTGTTGAATTGATCATTTTTTGTTGGTGATATTTTTGGTAATTTTTCTGAATCATCGACAATTGCAGAGTAAGTAAATGTTAAATCACGAGTGGTACCATTTGGTAATGAATAACTTGCTGTAAAACCACTATCTGTTTTTGAAACAACAACACCAAATGAATCAATTACTTTGACATCAGTTGAATCTTTTGCAGCTGGGACATATCTCTGTACTTTAATTTTTTGTCCAACTTGTAAGGCATCTTTATATTTTTGTTGTGTTTCACTTAATGATTTAGTTTTTGGTGCTGGGGGTGGTGTTGGTACTGAAGGTTGTACTTGTGCTACTGGCTTTCTAAGATGTCTATTTGATATAATTTTATTAATTTTAAGAGTATTTGAAATTAATTGGTGATCTTTTGTTTCTTTTGGAAGAGGTGTAGTTGATGCTTTTAATATATCTTCAAAATTATAAATAAATTGTTTGCTTCCTGATTTTGTTTGAAAATCTATATATAATTTGCTTGATTTAGTATCAAGTACAGATGCTCCAGTAATTTCGTCTTTTTTATTTATTAAATTTATTTTAGAAACAATACCTTCTGTTTTATAAAGACTGAATAAACTTCTATCTTTAGGCATAGGTGTATATCTTTCAACTAATAATTTATCTCCAGGAACAATCATATTTTCAAAGAATCCTTTTACTGGAGTAAAAGATATTGAAACTTCTCCATTTGTGTCAAGTTCATTAGAGTATTTTCTATATTGATCTAATAATAATGCTTCATCATTAGCTATTTCTGCTTGTCTTTCTTTTCTTTCTCTATCTAATCTTTCATTTTCTGCTTGTTGTTCTTTGCTTAAAAAATTAGTTGATCCCCAACCATCAGAATCCCAACCAGTAGTTTTTGCTGCTTTATGGGTTTGTGGGGCCCAATCAGCGGGATTATATTGATCTACTACTGGAGCAGCGGCTGGTTTAGTAGTAGGTTTAATAGTTGGTTTAGTAGTAGATACTTTAGCGACTGGCTTTGTAGGTGCAACATCTCTATGATCCCAATCATCTCCAGAATCATATTGATTCTCCCAATCATAATCAGATAAATCTGCCATTATTTATATATATAAATTTATATTTAAAATTTTATTATATATTTTTATTATTCATTTCGAGAGCTATTTTTAAATCTTGACTAGTATCCATTGATTCAATATCGATATTAATATCAATTAATTTAAAAATTTGGGTCATTGTATTAGTTATATTTTTAACCATTGTAATATCCCTATTTCCATTTTCATTTAATTTATTTAAAATATCAATTAATTTTAATATATTATCTTGAACAGTTATTAATTTATTATTCTCTTTTATAAATTGAATATTATTATGTATTATTGATTCGATATTTATTAAACTTATTAATATATTTTCCGAATCATTATTTATTTGTATAGCATCAATATTATCTTCTATTTCAAGACAAATATTTAATGCCATTGTTTCTTTTTTAACTAGTTCATATTCTTTTTCTCTTTCTTTATTTAAATGTTCTTGATATTTTTGACGAGCAATTTCTCTATAATCTGTCATATTATGATTTATAATATAAATAATATTATAAATAAAAAATCAATTTTTACTATTTATTACTATAATAATAAGCTATACTCATTATTACCAAATTTTACTTCTTAAATCTGGTTTTAAATACATTTTATCACTTTCTTGAATATTAAAAATTTCATAAAAATCATCAATATTAGGTAAAATTCCATTTACTCTTAATTGTGTTGGTGAATGAGGATCTGTTAATAATTGATTTTTAAGTGTATCATCTTTAATATTACAACGCCAAATTTTTGCCCATTGTTCAAATAATTTACGCTTTTCATCAAGAAGTAATTCATGTGAAACTAATCTTTCTAGTGTTTTTAATGAAAAAGTTAATCCACCTAAATCTGCAATATTTTCACCAAGTGTTAATTTACCATTTACATTTAATCCAAAATATTCATATTTGTTAAATAATTCCTCTAGTTTTTTACTACGTTCTTCAAATTTAGTAGCATCTTCTTCTGTCCACCAATCATTTAAATTACCATTTTCATCATATAATCTTCCTTTATCGTCAAAACCATGTGTAATCTCGTGGCCAATAACTGCACCAATACCACCTAAATTTTCTGCAAGTGATTGATTTTGTGAGAAAAATGGTTCCTGTAAAATACCTGCAGGGAATACAATTTCATTCATAGTTTGTGAATAATATGCATTAATATCATGAGCATTCATATGCCATTCTAATTTATCAACATGCTTATATAATTTTTCTAAATTATGATTGAGTCCCCATTTATAACATTGTAAAATATTTTGAAAATATGTAAGATTATTATCTATATACAATGCTGAAAAATCAGTCCATTTATCAGGATAACCAATTTTAACATTAAATTTAGATAATTTATTTAATGCCTTTTGTTTTGTTTCATCACTCATCCAATCAAGTAATTTTAATCTTGATTCATATGTTAATTTAATTTCATTGATCATATTTTTACATGAAACTTTTTGTTCTTCGCTAAAATATTTTTGCACATATGCCTTTGATAATACTTCACCTAAAACACCATCAACAACAGATACAACTCTTTTCCATCTTTTACGAGGTTCTTGTTGACCCATTAATCTTTTTCCATAAAAAGCAAAATAAATTTCATAAGTTGTATCATCCATATAACTGGCTGCTGTTTTTGCTAATTTATATAAAATATATTTTCTTAATTTAGTATCTAATACTTTATCATTTTTACATTTCTCTAAATAGTCATTAATAAATTTAAAAAAAATTGGTTCAGTTACAACTATTTTATCATCTGTTGGAATATTAAATTCATTAAACATAAGTTCCCAATTAATTCCAGGAAAATTTGTTTTTAAATCGTCAAATTTATATAGATTATACAGTTTATTAGGGTCACGTCTTTCTGTTTTTGAAAGTTTAACCTTTGCAACTTCTTCTTCAAAATTATAAACATAATCATAATCTAAATCAATAGAAAAATGATTAAGAAATGTTTTAATAAATTCTTTATAAGCCTCTTGTTTATCTTTCATTTTATCATTTAAATAATAATCTCTATCTGGTAATCCTAATCCCATAACATCAAAATATAAAATATTTCTATTAGAATCCTTTAAATCTGTATAAGCTTCCATATCAAAAAAGAAACCCATATTTTGTTTCATCCAATATACAAGTAATTGATTTAATTCTTGTTCATAAAAATCACTTGGTATTAATTCATTAAAATTATTATTACTATTTAATTCTTCGACATTCATACCTTTGTTCCATAAAATATGTAATTTATATTGTTCATCTGTATTTGGTTCATATTCAAGCATTTCTTTGAGTCTTTCTTGATTGCGTTCGTGAAGAACATTAAAATTACTCCATTTAGTATATTCTGATGGAATTGGATTTTGTTCTAACCATTCATGATTAACATGGGTATAAAAGTCTTCATTTAAATTTGGTCGCTGTGACATTAATAAATAAAATAAACATTATTTTAAATGTTTTTAAGTACAACTCTATTAACTTCAATATTTGCTTTTTTTAGGTTGTAATTTAGTAACTACAACTTTTGCTCGTGATTTTTTATGGTCTTCTTCAGCATCCTCTTCTTCATCTGTATCTTCTGAATCAGATAAGGCTTTATTATTTTTAATAAGAATTTGTAGTATTTCCTTAACATCTAATAGCTCTTGTGTAAGGCTATTAACTTTACTTTCAAGATAGTCTACACGGTCTTTCTTTGTAATTGTTAATGGAATATTTATATATTGTTGATTTTTATAAAATGTCGATGTAAATAGTATATCAACAATATACATATTATCAGCACTTAAATTACCATTTTCAAAATATCCACTAATTTTTGTAGTATTGTCGGTATATCCTTCAAATGATTTACTAACAATTTCTAAATAACTATTACGGATATCTTGAGGAAATAGTTCTGGTTCAACTATACCAGTGTAATAATAATGGTCACAATCAATATATAATTGAGTTTTACCATCAATATCTGATAATTTGGCATTTTTAATAAATTTTGTCATTAATTCTTCTTTAGATTCAGTCATTATTTTATTATTGTTAATTAATAATAGAATAATAAATCAACTTTTTTTATAAATAAATATTTATTTCTTTACATTTTTAGGTTTACCTTTACCTTTTGAATGTTTAGATTTATAAGTAGGTTTTTCATCCTCTTCTTCAGATTCACTATCTGTTACTGATACTGATGTTAGTTCTTGACTAATTGAACTTTCTTCATTTTCAATTTCTTTCATAAGATTCATTTTTGCGCCAAATACACAAGTTTTAAGTAGTTCGTGTTCTGTGCTAAGTTGAGAAAATGCTTGTTGAAGTGTTTCAAGTTGTTCTGCTAGGTAATCAACTTTATCTTTTTTATAAGCAGTTAGAGGAATAACTACTTTGTGTGAAAATTTGTAGAATGAACTTGATACATGAATTGTAATATTAAAGTTATTATCTTCACTATAAGTTTCATGTTCAAAAAATCCAAGAATTCGTGTTGTATCATCTGAATATCCTTGAAGAGCTTTTGTAACTACATCAAGATATGTTTCGTGAAATTGTTCTGGAAAAATATCAGCAGAAAATTCACATTTGTAATAATATGGACCACAGTCAAAAGTTAAATATGTTTTGCCACATTGAGTGTTGAGTTTGCCTTTAGTAATAATTTCCATTTATAATATAATATTACTAATTATTAACATTGTCTATATTTTTCAACTTTTTATGGTTATAATAGGACCATATTTTTTAAAAAACTCAAGTCTCATATCCATATCTTTTATAAAAATTAAAGTGTATATATCAGGTTTAATATTAAATTTACTTAATAAATAGTTTGCACAATTATAATTCCCATTTTTTAAACACATATCGACACAATATTTATTTATTGGATAAGTTGTTTTTTTAGCATATTCATCAATTTCATTTTTAAAATTATCAGTTTTGTATTTTTTTTTACAAAATTCTAAATAATGCCGTAATTCTTTTTTTGATTTTCCTAATTTATTCAGTATAAAATCCTCAAATAAATTATAATCTTTATATTTATTATTATTATGTATCACATCAAAATATTTATCTAATTTATCATTACTTAATATGAATTCATTCAAAATACTCATATCATTTATATAATTTTCGTATTTGATATAATTTTCAAAAATAGAATCATCTAATATTAAATAATTATTATCAATAAGAAGTTTTTTTAAATTACCACTTAATTTACCACTTATAATAAGAGAATTAATATGGTTAGAATTAAGTAAAAATTTACTATCAAACAATAATTGTAATAATCGTGTATCATCTGAAGTAATATTATTTATAATTAAATTTAATGTGTTATCAGTTGGTTTTATTTTATGTAAATTTATTAAACTCTTAAATGGATAGTATAATTGTAACTCAGCGCACTTATTTAATAATTCTTCATCTGGTATATAATATTTTTTAGCAATGCATAATGTCAAATATTCATCAAAATATTTATCTAAATAATCATAAAAATAGCCAGAATTTTTACAAATCTTTATTAATTCAAAAATACCAGTTAAATCTGGAGGTATTATTTTATATGATTTAACTGTTTTTATCAAAATCATAATAGTTAACAAATTATAGCCAAATTTCTTAATACATTTAATAAGAACTAATTTTGTAATTTCATTAAAATTTAATTTATCAAATAAATCTTCAACTATTAATAAAGCTGCTTTATCAAAAACTAGATTAATTTTTTTTTCAATTAAAGTATTATCAATTAATAAAATACCATCTAAAGTATAAGTCAAATGTTTTTTATTCATCGATTCAATATAATAATTTGAATGATTACAATTAGGTGTTAAATAAAATATATTAGATAATAACTTATTATTTTCCTTCAAATTATTATTTGAATAAAAGAGATCCAAAAAATCATCAAAATATTTAAATCTTAATGTTAAATTAAGTAAATTAAATAATACAATATCTCTTTGCATTTTATAAATAAATAAATCTTTGAACATAATATAATTTTCATCGGTTAATATTTTTTTCGCAAACAATGTATTTAAATGGTCTATAACAAATTTTTTTATTATCGGTTCTTCATTATTTAATAAAATAACTTTACGATATAATTCGCAATATAACAATACATCAGGATTATAACGAACCGATTTTTTTGGGTCAGTAAATTTATCAAATAAAGTATTTATTTCATTTAAATTTAATTCATTTGTCATTAAAAAATTAATAGCACTTTTATAGTCTGCTGGTTTAATTCTACTATATGGATTAAACATATACTCTTTAATTAGTATTATAAAATTTTCCATCTATAAATAAAATATGATTAATTTTTTAACTTACTTATTATTTGAAATAATATTTAAATTATTATTATAAGCAGCCTGAGATACAGAATCATTTAGACGTACATTATAATTTGTTTGTAGTGATTCTTGAACATAATTGTGATAAACAGCTGCTTTAACTACATTACCTGAATCATAGTAAGAATTACCTTGTGTCATTAAAGTAATTAATTGAGGATTACCGGTATTGTAAACCGCAGAAGACTGAGCAGGAGACATATCAAAACAATAAAAACTCATTTTTAATTGGTTTATAATTTATAATATAATCCTAAACAAAGTAAAATTATTTTTCAATTTTTTTTAATTCCTCCATATATCTAAACCTGTTTTCATACCCTTTTTGAGCCTTTATTAAAAATTCCATTTGTGATGCAATTGAACGATTAGCTACATTTTCAATATAATTTGCTATAGCGTATGGTCTTTTTGCTCGCGTGCATTTAGCACCTCCTGTAATAATACCATTATGTTGATTAAACCGTCTATTTAAATCTTTTGTAATACCGACATATGTATGATTATAAAAATCAATACTTCTAGATACCAATAAATATACTATCCAACTCATATAATTATATATACTAATATAATTATAAAAATAAATTAATACAATTCTTCATAATAATAATCATCATAGTAATCATCGTCATAGTAATCATCATCATAGTAATCATCATCATAATAAACAGGTGTATAATAATAATTATACCAACTTAATGGTAATAAATAATCATACCAATACCATGGGTAATATGAAGAACCACCTCCTGAACCACCATAATAATAAGTAGGATGATTATGTCTTTTTGAATAACGAAGATCTCTACCGGGTTTACTAATTGGTTTTTTGCCATTTCTTCCACCTACTCTAGTTCCACCTACTCTACTTCCTACTCTACTTCCACCTACTCTAGTTCCACCTATTCTACCTCCACCTATTCTACCTCCACCTACTCTACCTCCACCTACTCTAGTTCCACCCTTTCCTTTTGAAGCAAAATTTTCGTAAAAAAAATTATTATAAACTAAAATAGATATAACTAATAATACTACTAAAATAATTAGTTTTTTTTCGTTCATTATATATTTCACATAGATAATAAATTAATTTATATTATCAACAATTGGAGAAACTTGTGAATAATTATATGGAGGTCTCCAATAGTAATACCAAGAATATGGTGAAAAATAATCGTGCCAATACCAAGGACGATAGTATCTATAAGGATAAGGATGATAATATCTATAACGACGTCTACGCATTACACCAAAATTTTCTGTTTCTTCTACTGCTATTTTATAACCAATAAAAATTGCAGTAATTAAAACAGCTAATACAATATATGACTTTAAACATGCAAAACCCATAATTATTTATATAATACAAAAATAAAAAAAATTTTAACAAATCTTACTAACATAACCTTGTTGGTCACGTTCAAGTGTATAGTTTTCAAGGTCAATATATCCTTTATCCCATCCTGTCATCTTTTTCATATCATTGATGACTCGGCTTGTGCCATAGTAAGGATGTTGGAGAACAGGATCATTAATAACATTGTGACCAAGACCTGCACAATTGATATTATTAACAAGAAGAGAAATTCCATTTTCTAGAACTACATTGTAAACATAATCGACGTATTTCATAGTTGGTTTGCAGATATCAATTGGAAACATCCAACGTCCATTGTGAAAAACTGGATGCCAAGGTGTAATAAGCATTGAATTAATTTCACATAATTGGATTTCCTTTTCTACTTTAGTACGAAGAATACATTGAAGCTTAACATATTCGTCATTGAATCCTTTTACAAGTTGTCCTGGAATCATATTCTTGACTTTAATAATATCCCCATTTTGTAATTCAACGGTGCTTTCACCATCAAAGCAAGTAGTACCAGAGGAATCATAATAACTACTCATATTACTAACTGTTTGTACTGGTGTTACATTTTGACCCCGACCTAAATATGAGCTAGCTGTGTAACTATGTGGTTTACAACTTGGTGTAGGTGCAGGGATTGAACAAAAGATGTCATCTCCTTTTTCTTGAATTTCAGAAAATAATTTACCACCATAATTTTGCATACCAGGGTCCTTGAAATTTAGACATTGTTGAAATGAGTGTGCTTTGCAGACTGATGGTAAATAATGTTTACCCCACTTGTTGTACCAATCTTGGCGACTAAATGCCTTGCCAATTTGACCTTCACTTTCATCAATACTTTTAATATCTTTTAGAATGGCCAAAATACGACCATCATTACTAACAGTAGAAAGTGTTACTTCGCGATAAAAATCTTGAATAATATCAAGTGAATCTGACATACGATTAGTCAAATTGAATGAATTCATTGCCATCTTGATAGAATCAATAAACTTTTGCCGATAATATTGAACAAAAGCTTCGTGTTCACTTCCTTGTGTATTTCCAGTTAGACTGAATTGAGAAGCACCAGTATTACTTTCAAGAGTGAAATCAATTGTATTACCACTAATTTCTAAAACAATATCGCGTTTTTGACCATATTGAATTGGTCCAATATCCATAACATATTTAGAATTTGGAGTAATTTCAACAAGTGGTTGAGTAAAATGATTAATAATTTTAGTATTACTTCCAAGTTGGATTTGTAGTTTATTGCGTGTTGATGCAAATGAAAGAACATTTGACAAATAATTTACAAAAATTGTACCAACAAAAGTACAATCTGGAATATAACCATAAATACCATTACATTCAGTTGCAATATCAGATAGTAACTTAGAATCAAGACTATAACCAAAACCAAAGGTACTGAGAGAAACATTAAGAAATTGATTATTATCACGAATCTTTTTCTTTAGTGCTTCAAGAATTCCTCGAGGAGGATTAATATTTGGTTCACCGTCAGTCAAAAATGAAATAACTGTATTAGTATTTTGACAAAGTGGATGTTGAGAAAGATCTAGTGCAACACGTAGACCATCCCAAATATTTGTCATTCCTTCAGTATGAATAGAATCAACAAAAACATTACTAGATTGTTTGCCAATATTATTCATTTGTGTAATATCCATAAAAATCTTTGCAGTGTCGCTAAATGTAACAATTGCAAGATTATCATTTTCATTCATACATCCAATAATTGTTTTCAGTGAATGTTTAACCAAATCAAGTCGAGAAAATCCATGTGATTCTTGGGATTCGCCAGTGTTAATTTCAACTGGTGAATCCATTGAACCGGAAACGTCAACTACACAAATAATTGTACAAGGTTGACGTGTTTTGCAAGTTGGATAGACTGGAGAAATTGCACTGATATTTAGAAGAGTATTTCCATTGTCAAGAATTTTAGTATTACAAGTAAGAGTAATTTTATCTTGTGAAAAATCAAGTACACTTTGATTTTGAGGAGCTTGGGTTTTTACAATATGTAAGTTTGACTTAAGAAACGCCTCAATAGTATTGCGAAGTGCAAAATTGGGAATAAGATTAGTACTTTGCATTGGTTTACGAGTAATTGGCGATTTATCATTAGTGCTAAGCCAATGTTCAATTGCAAATCGTTCATAAGTATGACCATCTGGTCCAATAACGGGATCTTTCATAATATCACAAGTAATTGGGCAATACCAATCATTAGGAATATCCATTTCAGTAAATGCTGATGTCATTTTATTGTATAATTTGATATAAATTATTATGGTTATTAATATTTCAATTTTTTTTTTCAATAAAAATTGATTTTAAAAAGACAATATATACTAAAATTATATTAAAAATGGCATTGAATAAGTTATTAACCAATAAAATTGGCACAACTGCTAATTCCTTTATGAAAACTGTTAAAATAATCAATAACATTGCAACTAATCGCCCATATAAACTAATATGGGATGAACTATGGCATATTGAAGAATTATGTGGTGGGCGAATTAAAGGAAAAATAATATCTATTAATAAACCAAAAAGTATTTTAGTAAAAGTTAATAATACTGGAAATAATATGATTACAGAAATTCAAAATATCGAAATACCAATTGAAATCGCTACGAACGAAAAACTTGCATATTATGGATGTCAACTAGTAGAAATGATGGATATAATTACTTTTAATTCTAAAGAAAATCAAACACTTTATTATTGTCAAATTAATATTGGCGACGAATATCTTGATAATTATATTATGAATGAAAATTTTGGAAATGGTGTATATTTTGAATCATATAATCATCCAACTTTTTATTCAGCAACATATAAAAATTCTGGTGGATTTATTATTTTGGCAAAACCAAATGGTATGTTTGTAGAACTAACTGGATTTATTATTCCATATGAATCAGGTATTAATATCCCAGAAAATGTATTACATAGTAATTGTTTTCTAAAGGGATTATGGAAGACTATTTATTCAAATAAGACTGATAATACTTCCAATTATGTTATTGGAAAAAATCATAAACCAGTCAAGTTTATTTATAAAAATTGAAATTTAAATTAACTTATATTAGAATATTATTAAACAAAATGAATAATATTCTACCCTATGACCTCGATGATACTAAATTCGTTCTATGTTCATTTGATGAATTAGAAGAAGGAAAATTAGTACGAAGTATGACTATGACATATTCGCAAAAATATTTTTTAAAAGAAGGTTATGAAGATTATAATATGATTAAAACAGGTATTTTAATAAAAAAAGATTTACGCGCACCATATAATAGTATGGTACGTATTTTTACAGATGAAGGTCCAATTAATACATATTTATACGTTGATCCTGGAACATCAGGATGTTACTCTTTTTATAAATATGTTAATTAACATTTTTTTTATAATAATTTAAAAATGATTTACTAAATTTATTAAATTTAATTGGCATATATTTTTGATTTATTTTTTTATAATTATAATAATCCTGTAAATTGAATTTACAACTAATGATATCAAATAATTTACCAATATTATTTTCAATAACATAATCCATAAATTTATTAAAATTTGAAGAAAAGTATGTTAGTAAACATAAATCATATTCGTCTCTTAAAACTATACCAGAAATTATAAATCTGATATAGATTTTAGTATTTTCATCAATGTTATTTATTGTTTGTGTATTAACATAATCATACGGAACTTTTATTTTTTTTACATAGTCTATCTTGTTATATCTATTTAACCATGTTTCAATTAAATTATAATTATAATTAAAAGAACTATGTTTTTTTGTTTCCAAATATTGTAAGTAAGTTGTCTCAAAATGATGTAAATAGGATTTTAAAAATTGTATTAAAAATTTATATATTTCCATATAAATTTCTAAATATTGTTTAGTTGACTGGAACGAATTTAAATTGTTAGAAATTTCTTCAATATATTTAACCATATTAGATTCTTCAACATATAAGTGTTTAAAGTAATTATTTACTAAATTTCTTAAACCATACCATAATACCTCAATATCGTAATCTTGATTCGTTTTATCCATATGTAATAGTTTATCATGAGGAGCCAAAATAAAATCCATTTTTCTTATAATATTATTATATAAATTTATTTAATCATTTTTTTTAGGGGAAATTGTATTTTCATCTCTTTTTATAAATAAAGCCTCAAATTTTGGGATATTTTTGATATGTATATCGTGATTATCTTTATAATCAACACTAAGATTATCTTCATCACTAATATATGAATTATCAGGTTTTAATTCTTCTTCTATTTGTGGAAGTTCTCTTTTATAAAAATCTACAGGAGGTAATGGTATTGATACGGGCTCTTTTAAGAAAATTTCGTGATTTATACTATCATCTACTTTTAAGTATTGTAAAGTTAAATCATAATAAAAATTTATTGTTTGGTTAATTAAATTGTAAATTTTTTCTCTTTCTAAATCTAATTTATTATATTGTGTAAATAAAGTATTGGCAAATTTTTTTACGTGGAATTCATGTGTAATTATTTCAGTCAAATTTTTTATTTTTGTACTGAATTTGTCTAAATACCCTGAAATTAAAGTATAATTACCAATAATGTCATTGACTAATTCCTTAAATTCATCAATTTTAAGATTTTTTTTCTTAAACATATTTCTATCTATTTTTCTTTCTGTAAAAATTGTTAATTCAAATAATATATTTTCTACATTTATTAATAAACTTTGTATATAGCACAGATCTAAAAATAAACGATTGATAAATAACTCAAATAATTTGGTTTTACTTGCTATAACATGAGCAAGTAAATCCTTTTTCATATCAAAATTAGATATAATCAGACCAAAATCGCAAAATTTGTCATTTTTAATTATATTGTGTTTTGTTTGATTTAACAATTCTAGCTTCATTTTAAATCCATCTATATTACTAACATAATCTGAAAGTATTTTCAATAGCGATTCTATATTTTCAAATTTCTGATTTGACATCTCTATATTATTTAATTTTCAATAAAAAAAATTATATATAATAATTTTATATGACTAAACGTACTATTAAAAAAACAGACATTAATGGGTGGAATGAAGAAGAAGAACTCATTTTAAAAGGCTGGGCTGATCAAGCTACTTGTTATAATTGGTTACATAGTAAGGCACACGAAAAATATTTTAGAACTAATGCTATGTTTACAGTTCCAGTAATTATTATTTCAACAGTTACTGGTGCAGCAAATTTTGCTGTTGAAAAATTGGGTGAAAAAGATAAAGCAATTGCTTTAATGATTATCGGTGCATTCAGTATTTTAGCAGGTATTATTCAAACAGTTGCACAATTTTTAAGAATTGCTGAAATTAATGAAGGACATCGTGTTGCTACTATTGCTTGGGATAAATTTGCTAGAAATATTAAAATTGAACTTGCAAAAAATCCAGTTGATAGACGTCCTGCATCTGAATTAGTAAAAGTTTGCAAAGAAGAATTTGATAGATTAATCGAAACATCACCTAAACTCAATGATAAAGTTATTATTGAATTTAATAAAATATTTAACGGTGTTAATATTATTAAACCAGAAATTACAGGTATTATAAAAGAAACAGTTGTTTATGATAGAAGTAAAATAGAATGGGAAGAAGATTCAGCTGTTCACGTTAATATTAAAGAAGAAGTAGAAAAATTCAAGAGAAATTATTTTGAAAGTAATGGAAGATTTCCAACAGAAAACGAAATCACAAATCACTTTCCATCATATAATATTAATTTTGATGAAAATGGTGATGTTGTAAATAAATTAATTTCTATTTTAATAGATACACCTGAAGAACCAATTAATAATAATGATTCAAGAGTTTGAAATTTTTTTAATATTTTCAATTACTAATTCTTTAATAGTTTCTGTCGGCAATGTATATATACACCAATTACATACATAACATAATGATTTTGGTTTATATTCAAATAACATTAAAGGTGCTATTTTTTGATGCATCGGGCAAAATGCACAACGACATGAATCACATACTCTAAAAGAATTATAATCTAAATCTTCTTGATGAAAATGAGATTGAAAAATAAATTGGTATTCTGGTATTTCTTTTAATGATTGTTTGACATCTTTTATTATATTAAAAAAAATAGACCAGTATTCAGGTAATATATATTGAGAAATATTGGTAATCAATCTATAAGCCATTAACAATATTTTTTTATTTGGTTTTCTATATAAGTGTTTATCTATAAATAAATCAATATAATTTGGATGAAATAATAAACTATATTTACACGCATAACAAATCTCAAAATTATTCATTCCTTATAATATTATAATTTATAAAAATTGGGATAAAATTGGCTGTAATTGTGAAAAACACACTGGCGACCGATGGTCAACGTGCGAACAAGTTGTATTAAACATATGTAAACGATTAGTTTCAGTTAAATGTTTTAATCCAAGCCAATCTTGCTGATATAATTCAGTTGAATTTAAATTAATAACTTTTAGTTCATGATCGTAAAATGAAAAAATTCCACTTTCAGGTGGTTTAACTATCTCATCGTTTGGTGAATAAACCATCACAAAATTTTTAAGAGCAATCATATTTGCTTTATAAAGTTGATTTTTAAGAGGCTTTTCGTTATTAGCATCTGCTAGAAAATGTGAATGAAGTAAATAACCAATATATTTAGTCGGGTCTCTCCAATAATTTGCAAAGCTTAATTTACTTTGCATCTTTTGTGTATAAAAATTAAATACACCTAAATTTTTAATAAATACGCCACCATGTGGTGAAACAAGTGTAATTAAATTATCTACGCAAAATTCGGCATTATATTTTTGCACTAAACCGCGACCAAGTAATCCACCTTGCGAAATTCCCACAAAATCAAATCCATTTTTAAGGTCATCTATTGCGTGTAATACTTTTCGAAGTTCATCAATTTGAACATATACTGGAGTATCTGTTGAATAATCATCGCCATCACCTAATTCTATATTAAACACTTTACGATTAAAAGTTGTTTCAAGCCAAGTTTTCATTTCTTCTAAATTTTCTGCATGGCTTTCAATACCGTGCATTAATACAATAGGTTTTTGAGTCATAGCATATGTCAAACTTAAAAGAGTAAATATAGTAAGTAATTTGTTCATTGTAATATAATAAAATTTATCGGCAAAATAAAATAAAATCAATTTTTTGGCCCAAAAAAGATGAATTTTATTATAAATAAAATATATTTATAATATTGATGAATAGTTTTTATATGGTATGTTTTTATAAACAAAATAATAATTATGCAAATGTTAAATTTGGCGGATTATATAATAATAAAAATGATGCACTAAATCGAATTTCTAGTTTATTTGGAAATGTTTCTCCAAATATTAATAATACATTAATTAGCGAAAATGGTCAATTTATTACATGGGTCAATGAAGTAAATATAGGAGATAATAATAATTTTAATTTAAATATTAATCAACCATTTAATTCAATTTCTTTATAAACAAATAGTTTCAGCTAATTTCCCGCAAACAAGATAGGGGTTTAAGTTAGAAGCAGGTCGTCGATCTTCAAGATAACCTTTTTTGTCTAAATTTACGTGTTGGGGAATTCTGATAGAACACGAACGGTCAGCTACACCATAACTAAATTTATCCATATCTGAAGTTTCAAAACTTCCACATAAACGTTTATCATTATCTTTGCCATAAACTTCCATATGTTCCTTATGTTTAAGAGCTAATTTTTCACAACCTTCAATAATATAGTCTAATCCAGTTTTATTATTATCACCTTCGCGCATTAATTCAGTTGAAAAATTAGTATGTCCTCCAGAACCATTCCAACCTTTGATGGGTTTGGGATGAAAGGAAATATCAGCATCATATTTTTCAGCTACTTTTTTGAGTAAATAACGAGAAATAATTAATTGATCTCCAATCTCAAAACCACTAACAGGACCAATTTGATATTCCCATTGTGATGCTAATACTTCTGCATTAGTACCACAAATATGAATTCCAAGTTCAATACATTTTTCAATGTGCTCTTCTATAATATTACGACCAAATGCACATAATCCACCAACTGAACAATAAAATCGTCCTTGTCCTATTTTTGAACCATCATTATCATAATAAGGTGTTGTTTCATCTATCCAATTATAAGGTAATACTTTATTATGTTTATTTTGTGTATTAATCATAAGATATTCTTGTTCAATACCATATAATAATTTATGGGATTTTGTTTTTTCCATAATATCCATACAATAATTTCTTTTATTTGTTTCATGAGGAGTAAAATCTGGATTTAAGACTTCACATAATACAATATAATGTTTATCATAATGTTTATCAATAGATTTAATTTGAGTTGGATATTTATATGATTTTACTGGTTTTAATAATAAATCTGAATTTTTAGTATTTGCTTGTCCTGTGCTTGAACCATCAAATGTCCATACTGGAAATATGTCAAGTGTTTCTGGTGCTGTATTTAAATAAAGAATTCTTGTTTTATCACGTACTTCACCTTCAGAATCAGTCCATACATAATCAGCCCGAATAATATAACCCATTATAATAATTAATATTACAATAATTTTAAATATTATTCAACTTTTTCCATAAATAAATCAATTTGTTCTTCAATATATGCTAAATCTTGATCATTAATAATTGTCAAATCAGAAATAATATCATAATTTTCAGAAATATGACTATCAATATCTTCTAAATTTGGACGAACAATTTTAATTATTTTACCATTAAATTTTTTTATTAATTCTACTTCATTGGGAAATCTAATATCAGTAATAACAATTTTTAAATCTGGATTATTTACTGATTCATTAATAATTGTCTTTTCAACTGATTTTATCCATATATCATTTTTAATATTAGGAATTATTTGGCCAATCTGATTGCGAAATAAATCTGTTCCTATAAATTGAAATAATACTCTTGGCGAAACTCCCCAAAAATCATCTGTTTGTTCTTTTAAATTACCATATAATTGTTCATCAGAAAATCCAAAAATATGTCTACATGCTTCTTTCAAATTATCTGCATATGCCATTCTCTTAAAATTATATTTCGAAACAAATATATTTCCTAATGTATCTTTTCCATGAAACTTTTTTCCAGTAATACCAATTACTTGAACCATTTTTAATTATAATTAAATTAAAAGCTATTTATTTCAATTTTTCATATAAAAAAATGGAGAGTTAGTATGGTGTTTAAATTTAGGTGCTAGTTGGTCAATACACATTGTTATTTTATTCTTATATTCATCTGTAAGAATATGCAAACGAGATTCATCTGATTTATAAATGCCTTTTAATAAGAGAGCATATTTAATTTGCACCGAACTATTATTAATTAATACTGTCTTAATAAAATCATTAAGTTTATTATATTCATTCAATGCTTGACTAAACTGATATTTAGAATATAGATTAATAATTTCATAAATTTCTTTTGTATAAACATTTGAAATAACACTAATTACACCAATTTGATTAATATTCATAATTGGGATTTTTAGAGAATTATCATCCAAGTAAATTTTAATATTTTCAACTAATTTACAAATTTCAACTGAATCATCTAAGTTATCAGATGATTGTTTAATAGCAACAATATTTGGACAAGTATTACAAATTCCATAAATAGTTGAAGGAGTAAGATAAGAATCATTAGTATTATTAATAATAATTTGACTTTCAGAACATACCTCAAAATGCTTAGATGCAATTGTTGTATAATGAAGAAATAAATCTTCTTGTGTGTCTACTTTGTTATTAGAAAGCATAATATTAGTAAATCCACGTTTAACTGTTTCATATGCAAAAGCAATACATTCATGTGTATTTCCATTAATAGCAATGATAAAGCTTTTTTTTTCTTCATCGAGGAAGTTTTCGGCAAAATAATCAAGAATTTGATATTTTTCAACTTCACTTAATATTTCACATTCGCTAATTTCACTAAAAAGAATAATTCCTGATTTATTGCGAATAAGACTTAGGATATGATTATAAAGTGTTTTAATATCCACTTTATTATTAATAAAGGGAGTAGTCACTGCTGTATAAAGACTCATTTTTTATAATAAATGTATATAACTTATTATAAAATTCAAATTTTTTTTAAATCGGATTTTCAATATTTATTAAATCAATTAATTCGTCTTCATTATGAAGTAATTCGCCGACTATTTTATGTTCATTTTTAGTTAAAATATCATAATATTTGGTTCTATTTTCAGGAGATAATCTATTTATTAAATATTCTGTTTTATAGCGTTTTGTTACTAAATTTAAAATATCTAAAGTTGTGTCATTTAAAAAATTACTTATTGATGAAAGAAATTGTTTTGTTTTACTAAATAAAGAACGATATTCAAATATAACATGTTCACCATCATATGGTATTCTTGTTGTAAATGAGTTTATTTGGTCGTTTGAATCACTATTTTTAATTCCAATAAACATAGGCATTTCGTGTAATAATATTTTTATAATAAATTCATGAACAGATTTACTTAATTCACTAAAATTGGTACTTATGTATTCATTTACTAAAGTACTTACTTCGGTATCAGTCTCATAATTTTCATAAAAATTTAATGGAATATTTATTGGATCAAATCTAAAACGAGAATGAAAATTATTTGTTATTCTATATGAATATTGTAAGAACTTAATTCTGTATGTTAAAATATATTCAAAATTAGTATTATATATGATTTTAATACAATCTTTTAAATTAGGTGTTTTATCTAATAATTCATGAAAATGTTGACGAGGTAAAAAAGCTTTATCATATTTATGTATTTCAAAATTATTATTATCTGATATATAATTTTTTATATTTTCAACATCAACATATAAATAATAAAAAAATAAATAATTTTGTATAATTTCTTTATTATTATTAATTAATTGTAAATTATTATTTAGTTCCTCTAATTTTATGGCAATATTTTTAGGTTTTAATATTTTATCTAATTCTTTACCTAATTTAATTCCTTCTGATATAGTTTTTGAGCCTTTTAATTGTTTTATTAATGATTTACTTACATTAAAACTAATTAATATATTTTCATCTAAAGTTTCATAATTAATTGGTGTCGATATTTTACTTAATAAATCAATTTGTTTTCTTAATTTGTCAATTGTTAAAAGAATTAAATAATTAGAAATATCAAATTTATAAACAGGGTCTAATACATAATTATTAAACTTTTCATTTTCAATCATTGCCATTATAACATTAGAAACATTATTTAATGATGTACCTAATGTTATTTGTGGTGTAAAATATATATATTTATATAATACATCGTCATACATACCTATAAATGGTGATAATACATATAAAAATTGATTAGCTATATCATCTAATTTAACTTTAAATATACCAAAATTAGTATTTTTATGATTAAAAATTACATTTTTATCTTGATCATAAGAATACTGATCATAAGAAATATATGTAGTTCCAATAAATTGACAATTTGGTGGAGAAAAATATTTTTTTAATCTACTAATTATCATTTCACTGCACATATTAATATTAAATATATTATCATCGGAAGTTCTAAAGGTACATACAAATTCAGTATCTCCTATTGTTAAATTATTATCTTCTTGAACATTAAATTGTATACTATTATAATCATCATCCTGGGGATACTCCAATTTAAATTTTTTAGTATTATAATTTAAAGTTTTTGTTAATGCTTCATCAATTGTCATAGTAGTTACATTTATTTGTTTTGACTCTGGTGTATTGAATACATCATATGAATCTTGTGTTAACAATAATTCACCTACTAAAATATCATTAACTTGAATATCTTTTAATTTAATTTTTGTATTTGATCTATTTTGTGTATCATCACGAGAATTTTCTTTATAACCAAATGGTGTTAATATTAATGTTCCATCTTTTACTTCACCAAAAAAAGGCATTAAACTAGTTTCAAATTCAAATCCAAAAGATGTTATATTTTTATAATTATTATCTATATTTAATAACCCTCCTTTTAATTGCAAATATTTCTTTTTATATTTTAAATATTTTTGTTTATGATCCATATATATTTTGATAAATAAAATAATTTTATTCTTTTTATAAAAAAATATTTAAATCGATTCAATAGAGTTATAAAAACAACTATTTAATTCATTAAGACATTTAGTAATTTTATCTTTATTTTCAAATGATAATGGAGCAAGAGGTAAACGACATTCCTCTGAATAATACATATCCTTTAAAAATAGAGCATATTTAATTGGAACTGGATTTGTTTCACAAAACATTAATTCAATAAAAGAGTGAAATTTAGAATATTCATTAAATGCTTCACTATAATTTGATTGTGTACATAATTGAATAATATTATTCATTTCAGCTGGAAAGAGATTTGATACAACACTAATTAATCCAACACCACCAACACTCATAATTGGAATAGTTAAACCATCATCACC
>JACCEC012791166.1_pt1 | contig 97290 bp, 94 predicted proteins | sample 7450121 | NCBI WGS metagenome assembly JACCEC01 (sample SAMN15323455, study PRJNA562643) | freshwater metagenome | isolation source: river surface water | place: USA:Blue River Watershed | collected 2017-08-18
TCGCTAACAACGCATGTAGAATCCGACACCCCCAACGATTCCGACGTCTCGCTAACGCCCGACGATTCCGAAACTCCCGACGTCTCGCTAACAACGCCTGTAGAATCCGACACGTCAGACGATTCCGAAACTTCCGATAATTCGCTAACTTCGGAAACCCCGCTCGTTTCCGACACCCCTGTCTCGTCGCTAGGTTCCGACGTCTCGCTACCGCCGCCGACAACGTCTTCTCCCACCGCGTCGTCGTCTCCTTGCATCCAATAGACGTCCTGCGTTGCGTCCACACGGTCTTCCTCCACCACCTCGGCAATCTGGTGGACGATGTTCAGCGTCTTTTCCTGCCGATCATACAATTGTTCCACCGCAGACTGCAATTGATGCAACTGTTTCGTATTGTTCAGAATTTGCCGCTGGTCCGAATCGAGCATCGTGAGCAAATCATTCGCGATGCCCGACATTTGGTGATGAAACCACTGCGTGTTATTATAAAAGTAGACGATCCCCATGACGGCCGCCGCCATGATGAACATGCGCAAGATACAAGACAACATATCCTCTTTGTCCTCGTCGGGCTCGGTGACAGAAACCACTCCACGAGACGCACCGTTCCTCCTCGCCGTCCATGCCTCCGCCGGCAACACGGCGCTCCTGGCCAGTCGACCGTCCTTCCCGCCCATCCGCACCTTCTACCAAGCCTCCACCCGACGCTACGAAGTACCGCCCGACATTGAACTGCCCTCGCGACTCGATTTCCACCAACAATGTCAATCGGCGCCCGAAATCGCCGACGAACTCGAAGCCATCCAACTCGGTCCCACCGAAGTCCTCCGCTCCAACCCGGGCATGTTGCGGGAATGTGTCCATCTGGAGCAATGTGTACATCTCCTGGAACTCAGCATCTGCAACCAACGACTGCGCCAACTCGTGTCCCTGCCCGCATCGTTGCGCGTCCTCATTCTCGCCGGCAACGAACTGCGCTCCATTCCCGAGATTCACCGCCTGGTCGCCCTCCAACACCTGGATCTGAGCCACAACCAGCTCTACGGCCCCGTCGTCGGCACGGCCACCTTTCCCCTCTCGCTGGAACACCTCGATCTGAGCAACAATCCCCAACTGACCGACATTGACTTGCGGATGCCGGCCACGCGATTGCGGTACTTGGATGTCCGCGGCAACACCCATGTCCAGTTGCAGTTTTGGCACCGCAAACCCCAAGAATGTTTGTACGAGGAAGCATGTGTCGTGACCGTCGAAAAACTCGCCACGGGCGATAACACCGATCCACGCGGCGATCCTCGCGCGCATCGACCCGACTGGGAACGCCACGAACGTCATTGGCGTCGCAAACGACCGGAGGGATCTGTCCGACTGGTCGACCAACTACAAGCCTCGCGCGACGCCATGGACCGATGGTTTCAGATCGTGATTGAATTGGCCGAATTGCAGCAAACCGTCTCGGATGCGGCGCCCAACTCTATTCGTCCGGATCGGCGCAAGCACTTGATTGCTCTGTTGCGCGACGGCCGCTGTGGCTATCAAACCTGTTACCCGACGGAAGCCACAAAACTCGCGGACGAGTGGACGCGCATCCAACTCTACACCCGCTTCCTGCGTCTGTGTTACCAGCGCGAACTCTACTACAATTGGAGCGAGGTGTTTGAATCCATGTATCGCGGACGACGGCCCCGTTTGGTGGACATGGCGCGCTGGAAATTTGTCCACGCGCCCGACGAAGTCGTCGAGACGCTGCATTTGCAAGATGTGTTTCCCCGCACGACGACGGAACCGTATTTCGCGGAAGCCCTGGAACAGCCGGAAGTCATGGACGAAATGTTTGGATTGTGGCGACATTTGTATGTGCACGAAGACACCAATCACGGTCCGGCGGTGCCGACGCCCGAAGAACATCAACAATGGACGTCCTGGCAAATTGCACAGCGCACGACAGTACCCGGCAGTCCGGAACATCACCACACGGTCGTGGGTATGGTGGATTGGTTGGAACATACCTGGTGGCCCCGTATCTTTGCCGCAGCGGCGAGAGAAGAAACGTTTCCGTGCGATTTTGCGCCTGCCCCCACAAATGTCCAGCCACCATCCACCCCGCCGCGAACCGAAGTGGCACCACCACCGACCCCGCAGCGAACCGCGCCACCCGCGAAACGACTCGAGAAGAGAGCCGAGAAACGATCCGCCGCCGCGAAACGACTCGAGAAGAGAGCCAAGAAACGATCCGCCGCCGCGAAACGACTCGACAAGAGAGCCAAGAAACGATCCGCCGCCGCGAAACGAACACTCCGACCGCATTCGGACCAACATCCGAAAACTCGGCATCATCGTGCCCTTCGCCGACGCCGACCAGCCCGATGAATTTTGGACCAATCAATTTACCAAACCTGCCAAACCGTCGGACCAGTCCCTGCCCGATTGGTTTCGACAATTGTCGCGCCGTCCCGAACGGCCGTTGTCCCGAACCGAACAATTGAATGTGTTTGTGCCCTACATGCACGAATTGTTGCGCGGTGTGCCGCATGTGTTTTTGATCATGGTCCAGTCGGCCGACGAAGTGCGCAGTCGACGTTTCAATCGCGGCAAATTGCTGAATCTCGGGTTTCAAGAAGCCGAGCGACACGGTTGTGATGTTGTGTGTTTCCACGACGTGGATTTATTGCCGCCGCCGAGTCTGGCCGATCTCTACATGCAGCGTCCGGAAACCCAGCCGTGTCATCTCGGGCTATGTTTCCAACGATATCGCGAACTCCCCAACTATTTCGGGGGGGTGTTACTGACCACCGCCGCGCAGTTCCGCGCGATGCAAGGCTTCCCCAACACCATTTGGGGCTGGGGTTATGAAGATGCGAGTCTCTACTTTCGCATGATGCAAACGCTGCGCTATCAGCGGGCCGCTGATCCCGTCTACCAACGCGCCGTGAGTCAGCGGGAAAACATGTTGGATTTGGAATACCTGCCCGACTACCAGTCCAAATCCGCCGAACTGCGCACTGCCCAGGCCAAGTGTCCGATTCAGTACGAATTGCGCGACCGCGAACAAAAAGGCGGATTCTGGGTGTTTGATACTTTGGCTCGCGCCGCTGTCCGCACGGAATGGTTGACGCGTCGCATGGTCACCGCCAAACTCCACGTCTCGGTGCTTCGGCTCGGCCCGAACGACGATCTCAGTGATGTAATGTAAAAGGAAACGCAGCATGTTTTCGCATTCCTTCAACTATCGCGACCAGACCAAAAAATACAAACGGGACATCACCCGGATGGGGGAAAGTGTGTATCGCAATTACCCGCCCCAATTAACCACACCGTCGGCCTGGGCCGATTCCATGCATCTGCGTCCGGATCGTTGGACGGGCGTGGCCATGCCGGCCGGCGATGGCATTGCCTTTGACTCTGCCGGGCGAGGATTGTATCCGACCGGCGACCCCAAACTGCGTGCCGAAACAGTGTTTCCCGCCGCGAGCCAGCCGCATTTCACACATGATCCGACGCGGCTGTACACCATTGACGCGCGACGCATGCAACCCGTATGGACCGTGCGTGAAATGCGGGCGCGCGAACCTGCCCCGTTGGTCCACCAGGTAGACTTGCCGATTCTTCCGATCCCACCCACGCTCACCGCCCGACGCCAAGCGTTGGATGCGTGGAATGACCAAGAAACCGCCCGGGGAAAACCGTACTATGAGATCCGACGACGATAATCAAAATGTATTACGAATTTCCAATCGACTACGACAACGCCTTCGTTCCGCGGGCGTTGGCGATTGTCCACACGGAGCCGCTGAACCCCGAATATTTGCATCTGATCTTGAAAGACGACTTCCGAAACGGCTTGTTGGAATTTCCATTGGAACTGATGCAATGTTCGCGCCGTGGATTGGAATCCGTCTTCGAATGGACATTCGAACATCATTTTCAATCGTGTCGATTTTCCTATTGGCATTGGGTGCTAGAATGCGCGCCGGATACGCATTCAACGATTTCCGCAGTGCGGTTGGTTCCGAATCACGACATCCCCATGCGCCCATTGACATGGGAACGGTGTCATTGGCATCAATCGCTGTCGATCTTTAGCTCGAATTTGATCCGCGGGGCCATGGTATCCGCCCGACCGACCCGTTTCTGTTGGAAACTGAATTCCCACTTCTTCTTTTCCGGCAGGGAAGACCAGGTCGAGTGCCTTCATGACAACTGTTATTTTGTGCCATTGTGTCCAAACCTGGACTGGCGACATACCGCCGTATGGGGCGTGCACAATTATCGCTTTCATGTAGAAATGACCTTCGCCGAAAATGTAGATCCCACAGTGTGGTATGTATGCATGGGCAATTGGTGCATGATTGCAAATACGGTGTGTACGATATACCCGGCGTCGGATGGAAACATACAACTCGATTTGGACTTGTTTGAATGGCACCGCAACATTCAGTTCCCGCTGATTTGGACCTTGCTGCGGGAACCGAGTTGGACGTTCAACATTGTATGGGATAGGGCGCACGAAAGGACGATCCAGCGAGGACGGCGGTTGTTGAAGAGAGCGATGTGCGTGTTGCCTACGGCGACCATCAATACCATACCCCAAGACCAGTTTGACGCCATGTGGGCGCGACAAATTCGGATGTATTTGTTGGCGTTTGCATGTATCCGTCGAAAGCGGATACCGATCGAATTGAATTGGCGGATTCTAGAATACATTGCCGCCGACTTGTTCTGTGATGAATAACTTTTCACAAATGAATCCAATGAACTATCTACAGTTTGCAAGCGAAGGTATTAAGCTCACGACGTCCGAGATCGTTCCTGTACTGCAACATGGCGTCGAAAACGTCAGGCTGTCGGACTACAAGAGTTCGGACGACATGGGTTACAATTGCGTAGCCATATGTCTGGCGCTTATGCAGGGCAACCTACATGTGGCCACCGCGGGTGGATTCAGCGACGTGTCGGACGCCGCCGACAACTCGTTCCTCGTGGCCGATAAAGTGTATGACGGGGAAGTCACCTTGTTCTGCGCTGTCCGAGGATTGCCCAGCGTCGAGGATCGACTGTTTGCCTTTTTGGAACGTCGGGCTCGCGACCAAAGAGTGGTTGTGACCGGACAAGGATTGGGTGGCGCGGAAGCGCAGCGCATCGTGGCCCGATTGCTCAAGTCCGATCGATTGACCATGAAAGAACAGTCGAAGATCTTGTGTGTGACCTTCAACGCGCCGCCCGCATTGACCGCTGCCGAATCCCGTACACTTCGCATCGACGCGTTCATTCATTATTTGGTACCGGACGACGCCGTGTCGCGTACAGTACATGTCTGTAAAAACAGTCTCGCATTGATGACGTTGGTGAAAAACAATCAGGTGTCCTGGGACGACTTGCTTGCGGTGAACACGGAAGAACCGCCGCTATTGTCCAAGGGACGCGTTCCCTTTGGTCGCTATGTCGATTTGTCGGAGTTACGCGGGAACTACGAGATGCGACCCCGCATGCCCCCGTTTACACAGGAATCGGTCATCGCCTTTTTCACCAACAGCACTTGCCCATATCCCGAAAACAAGGTCCTCCACAACAACGCCTTGCTGCGCTTTATGCCAACCCGTTTCTTCTCGTGCACGATCGAAAAATACATTCGCAACGAACGTCCCGCATGGATTTCGGAGTTTCATCTGTTGCAACGCGGCGGCCAGACCCACATGCGCGTCATCGGCGAGAATCTCCACAAACTCTGGCGGTTTACGCTCGTGCGGGGGGGAACGGAATTCGCGGCCGAGCGCCTGCCCGACCTGATTGTCGACAACGATGCGTTTCCGTCGCCCATCCCCTCCGTGATTCGCGGCACGGTACGATCCATATTCGGCGACGAAATGCCGTTTGAGGCACCCGTGGTCATGAATACTACCCTTCCTTCCCGACCCTTGTCGGAATCCGTGTCGATCGCTGCATTACTCTGGAACCAGTTGTCCAACTTCCATGTGGCATGGATGCGTGCCTTGGAACTACTGCCGGCCATCAGCTTCTTTTACACGGACAGCAATCCGATCGCGGAGTGGATCATGACGGATGTGGGTCGCGCCAAACGGTTTGCCACATCGTCTCCGCGCGCACTGGCGTTTGCCAAACATTACATGGCACAGTACCCACTGACGCGTTGGGATACCTTTTCCGCGGAATTGCAAGCATGTTGGATTGAGTTGATGGACGTGGTCACGGACGCGGTGCCAACGCCAGAGACCGAACTCAGTATCACGAAATGGATGGAAGGGACGACCTTGCCACTGACCACGATCAAAGACGGACCCTTGTTGGCCATGCACGGGTTGCAAACCGCCGTGAGTGTTTATTTCCGTCCGAACCCCAACCTCTATTTGGAACCGACCCCGACAGACACGCTGCTCGATCCCTGCGACGACGCGTTTGTGTTGGCGCGAAGCCACAAAGACTTGTTGCAGACGTTGTCATACGCGCGCAATACCGCGCCTGCAGACCTTACCACCACCCTGGGCATTTGCCAGCGACTTCTCGAAATCATCGACTACGTGCCGCCGGTATGGCTAGACATGCGACCTACCATGTTGAAGCACAAACGCGACTGCAATGACAAAATGCCACTGATACGGGTCTATGGAACGCCCGAAAACGCGGCGACGATGCATGCACGGTTGGATCTGAAACCCATCGTCATGCTGCGCGGACGTACCGGGAGCGGAAAATCCACGCTATGCGAATACATGATGCATCCATGGGCGCCGAATCAATACGCATTCGGTCCATTTCAAGATCAACGAACGCTAACGCCGCGCTTTGTTGCGAACGACCAGTTCATCGTGCTGGATACCCCACAGACCTTCGAGAGATGTTCGCATCGCGTTCTGTACAATGCTATGACGGCCGTGTTCATAGACGTGGCAAACAGCCAGGAGATGTTAACCATCAATCCCTTGCTCCGTGAGGTATGTGTGAAACGCACCGAAACCAAGCCCCGACTGGTGTGTATCAACCGCGTGGATACCATTGTGCGAACGATAAATCGAAAACGTAATCGTGACGAAAAGAGCAAACAAAGCGATGTGGAGTATTTCAAAGAGCGAAACATTGACTTGACGTCCACCTTGGTTGGCCTGACCCCGATAGTGTGTACTTGTTTTGATCCGAATGAAATGGTGATCTCCGACTATCGGTTGTTCCAGCCCGCGGATATTGCCGCGTGGTTACGATATGTATTCACAAATTAATGATTAACTATGCCTATTGTTGTATCGCGCGAATTTGTTGAGTGTTTTCCACGGGAGGCGTGGGTATGGCAACAAAGCCTGGCGAGATCGCCGGAGCATGCAACCTTCGCAACACAAATCACGTTGTATGCCCACATGATCCACATCGGTGAGTTTGCGGCCGCCGACGTCAATCGACTCGAATTCATCCTGACTGTGATCATGCAGTGTATGCAATGGGTCGATAAAATCATACTACGCAAACACGTCAATTGCTGGAATTGGCGGATGTCTCATTCGCCATTACTAGAACGAGTATGGTTGCCGGTGAAAAGCGCAAAACAGTTTCGCGACTATTTCCAACTGAAAAATATATGGACGCTTTGGGGTGATATATCTATCCACAACACGCATGGTAGATATTTGATGCCTTGGGTGATGCAAGTGTTTCCAAAAATCTCGTTTAGTGAACCACCACGATTTGATGTTCGCCGGCCTGTTCCCGCGGATGTCGTACAGGCGATGCGAGGTGAACGGGTGGTGATAGGAAAGATACCAACCTACCGGTTTGAGGAGTGTGTTGTTCTCAAATACCTGTTCATCGAAAAGAGCGTCCACCGATCCGCCGATGCAATGGTGATTGCCCGCACGTTGGCATGGGAAGGTATTCCGCTCGCGCCGGTCACCAAATCCTGGTGGCGCGAATGGTGGGACTACCTGTTTCCCCGCGCACAGGGTTTGGTGCACCGTCTTCCGTTGGATCTGTGGCGCGAAATCCTGCTGTGGATTGATGACAAATTCCTAGTTAAGACTTAAATATCGAAATACTCTATCCAATACGAACGTGAGACTCGTTGTAGCAACACGTCTTGGACCAATTGCTGGCGAACCTCGGGCAATTTGTCTTCCGGCGGGCATGTCCATTGCGGACAACGCAAGGCCCATTGCAACAGTCCCATCAAGGCCCCGTTCACAGGGTAATCCATGCCTCCGTTGTTGAACATGTCGGGAAACCGTTCCATCATCGTCTCCACACACGGCTCGTCCAGACCCAAACGAAGTTGGAAACTCGGCAGTTCGGGCGGCGCGGAGAGGTAGATGCCGCTGCGAAACACCAACACGCGACATAACTCCGGATCCCACAGCAATGCGTGGTCCCCGCACCATACCGCAATCGTCGTGGTTTCCGTGTTCGACGCAATGGGGGCAATGTCGGTTGCTTTGGGGATCCATTGCACGGGACGTTGCCCGAACAACTGCACGAGATGTGCCACCAAGTCTCCGTCCAGGGTAGACACGTCGGACCGCAACAATCCATAGACCATGTCGCGGGTCAACATCGACGCGGGGTCTTCGGTACACACCCAGGCGGGAAACTGGCTGTAATGTTTCAGCCATTCCTGACACATGTACCAGCCGCGAAACTCCTCCAAATCCGCGCCGCGAAACTCGTCCGTGGTGACCCATTGCACCGCCGTCCAGGGCATTTGGAAAAACACATACCGCAAGACCGGCGAGGATTGAAACTTGGCCTGGCGAAGTCGCCACAATGTCGGTGGCGCGCGCCGGCCGTTCTGATCAACCCACGTGTTGTACGAATACACATCGAGCTCATTGGCTTGGTAGGGCGCGCACGCATTGTTCGCGAACAACGCGTGGGTCGTCAGTTCCTGCGGAATCTGTTCCAGGGTCACGTGCTGGTGCAAATGCAAGTCGTTCAAATGCGCCTGATGTTCGCTGGAATCGTCCTCCGACCAATCAGTGCGACTGCGCATCTCGGCGCATTTGCTGAAATAGCGCCACGCATGCACCACCGAGACAAAATAGCGCGGCGGCGTCGCGTCGTCGGGTTTCACCGCAAACGTCGGCGAATGTTGAGGATACGCGGAAATGGCGCGACTTAGATCGTCCAGGGTGTAAGGGAACCGGTCGTCCATCATCATCAACACTTCGGGCTTTGCGTTCCAGACGGCTTGGTAGGCAAACACCGCATCGACCACATGGTTGTCGCGAAAGGGAAACACGTCGGTGAAGTCACCAGTGGCTGGCCAAGTATAGCGCGTGCAGAGTCGGTCGGTGCGTCGGCGCTGAAACGACGCGCGCAGGGTATCTCCGCGCCAGAGCGCGGCATAGGTCGATTGTTGCTCGTATGTCGCTGGCGGAAACGGACTGGGTTCTTGCAGGTTGGTGGCCCGCAACGTGAAGAACTGGTCGATGCGGCGTTGCTGCACGCGCGGCGGGTCCGTCACCCCCCCTTCTTCGTACCCACACTGCTGCAATCCCTGCACCACCGCTTCGGTGCGTCCCACCCAGGTGATTTCCTGGGTCGATTCGCGTTTCAAGGCAATGGCAATGGTCGGATCAGCCGTGTCGTTGGGTGCGAGGAAACCGACCGACAGCTTGACGTCGCGCGGATGCGGGAACCACACCACATGCACCACGTGGGTTTGAAAGGTATCGGTGTTGCGCGTTTCGTTGTGGTGTAGCCGATAGGATTTCAGGGAAGACGTCCAGGTCGCGGGCACGCTCATTTTGGCACTCGCGCCGTTTCCCGGAACCGTCAGCGAGATGTATTGCATGGTTGCACAAAAAAGATGAATATCGTTTGGTTGTGTTTGCTGACGCTGCTCAGCCTGGCGATCTTTGCGCTGATTCCCAGTCGCACGATCGTGGAAGGGTATGCCAACGCAGACGACGCCGCCGCGGACGACTGGTGGCACGGCGAGCCCAACCCGGCGGCCACGACAAAAGAGTCGTACCGTCTGACCTGCGTGGTCGTGCGGGACGGCCAGCCCAAAGTCTGTGTGCGTTCGGCGCGGGGCGACCAGATTCCCGAAGCGGCCGCACTGTTACAACGCAATCGAGACAAGATCAATGCGTTGATCGAATACCTGAATGACCACTACAACCACGTGCCCGAAGTGAAGTTGTTTCTGTCGCGCGTGGATCCCGACGCGATTGAAGAAAACCTGCCGACCAGTGAATACACGGCCGTGACCACCAACAAAGGCGAGAAAATTCAATTTACATTAAGTCCCATCAGCAAGCAGGACCTGTCGACCCTCGTGGACGACGATATCCTGTTCTACGTCACGCTCCACGAACTCGCGCACGTGATGGACAAACTGCCCGATCACAGCGATCATTTCTGGCAGTGCATGGCCTTTCTGATTCGCGCGGCCAAAGAAGCCGGCCTGCATACCCCCGTCGATTACAGCAAAGATCCAAGAAACTACGGAGGCGACACGATTCGGTCGAACCCATACTTTACCCTGAACGGCGGCACCATTGGACGATGAGCAGCAGCAAACCGCCGAGTTTTGTGGCCAAAGAATTCGCTGAGCAGTTTGTGATTGAAGCACACATTTTCGAACGGCAGCTATGGAGCGCCAATACGGGGACGCCCGAAGAAGCGATGAAAGCCTGGTGTCTCGCACGGTTCGACGAAGTCTGGGGGGGCCGCCACCACAGTTACGGACAGTATGTCCGCAAAGGATGTCAGTACCACCAGGTGCTGAAGGTCACCCCCCCGATCTGTCATCCGTCGCGCGCCGAATACAAGATCCATGCCACGATTTCGGCCATGATCTTTCAACCCACCTCTGATCTCTTGCGCGCGGTCTGTACCGAATTCATCCAGGAACTGAATACCATGATGGCCGTCGTCTATGACCCGGAGAGCAAGGAAGTTATGTTGCACGTATACGTGCAAAACCTGCCGCCCAATCACGGGCTGCATCTCAATCAGACGGTGTCCGTACAGGTGGTGGAGCCCACGGAGAACCAGTTGGCCACCCCCCATCTGAACGTGCTGGGGCGATTACAACAGCTTGAAGGGGAGCACACCGAACCCGAGACTGAGGCCGAGCCCCTGGTAGAATCCGTTGGCGACCTGCGGGAGAAAGTTGTCCACGACCAAGCCAAGCATGGCCGCCGAGGCCGACACCGAAACGATGGCGCGCCAATCGACCTTGTGTCGGATCAGCACGACCGAGCAAAACGCAATGGCAACGCCAAACACAAGAAAGCGTAGCAAATTGGCAACAATATACATCGTGTGCGTTTTCTTTGCTTTGCGTAAAAAATTGTCACTGTGTGAAAAAATGTCCATGATCCATCTCGCCGTTTTTGTCCTGCTTGCCATCTATCTCGCGCATACGGTATTGGCCGAAAGTCGCTACTCGCCGACCGTAACCATCCGCAAAACGCAGTTCGGCTCGGCCCGCCGCTTCACCCAACAATTGCGGGTCGAGAACATTCCCTATATGTTCGAGATCGAGCAGCTGCAAGATATCCTGCAGCCGGGACTGCAGCACCACGTCTTCGCAAGCCACTACGCCAACCACGAGGTACAGATATTCCACCCCACCCAGGCCACTCGCATCGACAATTACGGCAATCTCACCCGCTCCCTGCTCAGCAGCATCGACGGAGCTAACCTTGCCTATTCCTTCAACAACCAGCTGCTCTTGCCGTCGGTCAGCGGTCTGGCGTCGGAAATCGATGCCCACGTGACGGGACTGTTTGCGCCACTGTCCAATTTTCAAACCAAGGTGGACTTTTGGTTCGGCGTGAAAACCTCGCAGTTCCCGCGTGTCGTCCATTTCGGCTCACGCCGCTTCCTCATGTCCCCCACCCAGTCCTGGCGTCTGCATCTGTGTTCCTGGGCCAAGTACCAACAAGCAACTGCGCGCTGCCCCGAACCCACCCTCGTGCGATGCCAGGACGAATGGATCATGAATCGCCAAGCGTCCATTTACGACCGCATGCCCATGACCCCGTTCACCATTCCCAAGGGCGTCTTTGTCTACATACCGGCCGGCTATTGGTACCAAGTGGAATTGCTCGACGCCTCCTCGCTCGACATGATTCTGCAACTCGATTACCAGACCACCTGGAGTTACGTCTTGGCACAAACCACCGACTGGCTCTTGTGGCAGGGCGGTGGCGAGGACAGCTCGCGCTCCGGCTTCGCGGTACCACCGGACGAGGACAGCTCGCGCTAACTAACTTCGACGCCGTCTAATGAATTGCCAGACACAAACATGGACGACACCCACTGGGCAAACCATTCCCAATTATTGTTTCATTCCAAGAACGATTCGTGGTTCGACACCTTGGACGGCGCGTGGGTTGCGATTCGGACGGTCGAAGGTATCGACCCCGCGGGAGATTGGGTGCTCGATTGGTCCGTCGATGTCCTCCGAACTATTACTCCCAGTCCAAAGAATCCAAGGTTCCAGGAACGCGAAGGGGTCTATGCATGGGACGTGCCGAAGTTCATGGAGGATGCCGCCGAAATCGAATACGACAAAAACGAAGTCACGATTTTGCAACGCCCGGATCGTATCCAGATCTTCCCCGAATGTGTCGCCGCCTATGGCTGGCAAGCCCTGATTCCTCCATGGCGAGCCGATGCTGCAATGTGGTTGTGTGTATACCCACAAACCCCGATACGGATCGAATTTATCGTAGTGCGCGATCCATCGCCCGATCGTCCGTGCGTGTTTAAACGACACTTGAGTTACCCGTCATACGAACATCAATGGCGCGGTCCGCGGGACAGCCCAATCTATCGTCAAAGTTTCACCGAACCCGAACGAATCGGCGATTCCCGCATTGAACTGGATCCGCGCATGGCCTGGTTGACGGTCCAGTACTTTGAGTCCAACCAAAAAGACGGTGACCCGGTCATTATCACACGCGAACAATATGTCGCCGGAACATGTGCCATTCCACCGCACCGATTCTATGTGTTGCAAGCCTTTGATGCGGCCGGAGACCCCCTCCATCAAGTATCCTTGTTTACCTCCTATATTAATAATTAATCATTACAAGCGTGGTTTCTGCCTCATTCACGACGTCTACAAACGCCGCGCTCAACGGCGTATCTCGCAGTTTCCAACAAATGCATAGATGCGGAAATCTGGCGCGAAATGCCCGCCATGCGTCGATCTCCACTTCAATAGCGGTACATTCAATCAAGTCTATTTTCACGGCGAACCGATGTGGTCCCGGGCGTTCCACGGCATTGCATTTCGGGCAGTGTGTCCGCATGGTTTCCAGACAAATGGTTCCGTCCTCTGCGTCTTCCCATTCGCGCACAATGCAGGATCGGTGAATCGGGTCTCGACATTCGCAGAGGAACCAACGGCCACAAGGATCACAGGGCTGGTCCGGGATCGAAATATTACAAACTCGGCATTCCCCCGTATCCGCGTCGACGGGAGACATCGGGTCGAATGGTTTGCAATAGTCGGTGAGTTGCGGGAGCAAACTGGTTAGGTTGACGGGGTTCAGTCGGTACCCCCGACCATACACGATTTTCCAATCCAAACGCCACTCCATTCAATTGTGATTGGGGGGCATCCCCGCCAAAATCACAACTAAAATGCCCAACAGCTATTTCATCACCATCCCCGCGGGCGCGCCCATTGTCTTCCGCACCGAGGATCACCCGTGGTTCGAGGAGATCGACAGCTACTTGACGATCCGTACCATCGAGAACATGCCCGTAGGCGCGACGCTTCAGATCCGCAGCACGTCGCGAGACCATCGCGCGCCCGATCACGAATATCTGGTCTATAGCGACACCAAATCCTATGGACTCAACCGTATCATTCTTCCGTGGCATACACGACATGCCAATCTCACCCTTGAGTGTCTGCACGACCGACGCAATAAACGATCGCCCGTGAAATTTGAATTCATCGTCACCGATCCGCGCGAAACGCTCCTGTTTACCCAATATATCACGTCCGCCGACGAGTCGGAAAGTCGACGCCAGGTCAGTCGAACGCCAGGCGGTGAATGGTTTGGCGAACAACGTATTTCGTTGGACGACCGCGTGCATCATTTCATGATGTACTATTACGACCAGGGACAATGCATCCCGGCCTCACCGGGCTACCTATCGCGCGAACAATACTTGCGCAAAGGCGCGGCAAGACAGTACATTCCCGAAGGCACGGTCTATACGATTCGCGCCTTCAACTCGTCTAACGAGGCCATCTCGGTCAAGGTGTATCTATCCACGACGATACCCAAACCCGCCGAGATGCATGAGGAAGTGGTGAATGGCAGCGAAGACCACAGCGTGAACACTGACACTGAAGATCGAGGGACAGAAGACGTTGCTGCCGGTGGCGCCCAAGGTGTGGGTCATTTGGTACAAGTCCGGCGAAATGAGCATGAAAAACAAGGCGCTGCTCAAGAGCGCGAGGGGGTAAATCATCGCAAGCGGCATATGGTTCCAGAGCATGACTCCGACAGTAGCGCCGAGATAGACCATTGTGTGAAGCGGGCGTGTGTAGACGGTGGGACACCCCGACGGACGGCCTGTCACTAGCCGGTTGGTCACCTGGTAGAGATCGGGCAGAGAGAGAATGAGAAACAACAATCCGGCAAACAGCGATTGCCACTGGATGCCGAGGCGCGTGCGAAGCATTTGCAGCAACATGGTTTTCTTTTAAAGCTTAACAATAGACGAGATTTTTGTACATCGTTTGGTATTTTTCCAACAGCAAACGCACGGCATCGTGCACCAGGGCACGCACATCGTCGGCCGTAGTCTCTGCGACCAACGTCGTCAGGTGCCAATCGGCGGTAGGCCGATCCACATGGTCAATGACCAGCACCGATTTCAAGACACGGGTCGGGCCATCCACATATTCTTCCAACACAAAATTGCTCAGCAGATACCCGTACTTGTGGGTAGGATGACTCAGTGTGGCATGCACCGGGCGCTCAAACTCGCGCAGAAAATCGCCGTCTCCGATCGGAATCACATACTCGCCCCGATCGTAGCTGCGTTCGTAGGGCTGGATGGGTTTGTGCGGCAATACCTCCTGCAAGAAATAGGTCAGCCGTTCATGCACGGTTGCGAATACCATTTTCCAGGCAAACTCGTACGAATAATAGGACGCGGTCATCCGCAAGGTAAAGTCACATTGATCGCGCAGTCGCAGCAGCGGCTCGTACTCGGTCGCCGACGCCGCGAGTGCCACTTCCAATGCTTCGGCTTGTTCGGCCGACAACGGTTTGTCGCCCCCCTCGCCATATTGTTTGCGCAGCGCCACACGATGTGCCTCGATGGCCGCTGTGTCGGGCGTCATTTCAAACTTCACCTGCGAAAACAGGGTGAAGGTTTTGTTCCAAATGGCGCATACGGGTTGTAGGGACAGGTGAGTCATTTTCAATTCGGGGGTGATCGTGTCGCGGGAATGAAGCGCCTGGCGCAAGGTGGCGATCGGGATGGCCGCGTGCACACTGGGTTCGACCATGACACACGGCACGGCCTGATGCGTCATGTCCAGGTCGACCGCCTGCGTGTCTTGGCGGTAAATGTGCACGTGTTTCGTGGTGGCGAACGCGATCTGAAACAACGAGGTATTCATGCAGTGTAGATAAGCATAATAGCGATCGCTGAAATCGCGATAGTGTTGGTAGAGAGCGTGTGGAGAGGCGATGTCTTTTTCGGGAACCGGCGGGGTCAGTGGCAATTGCTGCAAGGTCAGACGTATGACATCGACGTTGTCGCACCGGTTGCCGACGGAACTCGTAATGTCGTTGTCGGTGGGCACGATCGCGGAAATCCAACAGTCGTCCAACAACAATTGGCGCAAAAAATTGCCCAGGGTCGGACTGGCTGGCGCCAAATGAAATTTGCGCGCGGAGTCATAGCGAACGGCGCGCGCAAGATTGGGCGCGGTCGCTAACAAAATATCGGTGCTGGTCGTCCCCGCGGTCTTTTTCTCCGCGGCCTCGTCCTTCCGTTTTGGAAAGACGGTATGCAGCAAGGTGCTTTTGTCGTAATAGAGATCGTGTTGGTCGTGTTTGTTGATGTGGGTCAAGGACCGCATGCGACAACAGTCGAGCAAAAAGTAGGCTTCGAGTCGGCGGCGGTTTGGGTTGTTCAGCAATTGCTCGTCAGTGGCATTGCTGGGCATGCGGATTTTATCCAGCAGCGTATCGAAATGAATCCACAGCGGCGACACTACGTTGCCGCAGGTGAAACAACGCACTTGCATTTCGTCAATAGTTTAACATAGTTTGTTTTCGATTAGTTTAATACTTAACATTATTCAAAAAGTATAAACGTATAGTGTCTGCATGTCCAACGGCCGCATATTGTGCCGTGGCAAGGGCGGCACAGTTCCAATGCTTAAATTGAGTTTCTCGTAGCTTGATACCGGGGGAACATGCGAAAATGCAATCCATATTCCGCACCTTACGCACATCCCAGTGTTCGAACCCGCAGACGTCAAACTGGAGATCGGCAAACAGGTTTTGCATGTCGGTCACGCTCGAGACATTCCACCGAGAGACATCCAGCGGGGGTGCGCTTGCCGCATGTTCGCGGCGCGCATATGCAACATACAACTTACTGAGATCCGTCACGCCGGTCAAATCCATCGATTCCAAGGCTTCTTTATGCTCGGGCGTCGGATCCTGCACATAGAGCATCATCCGCTGTTCGGGGGAGAATCGGTACGGCAAATGGGGCACGGTTCCGCCCGACACCCACTGATAAAACGTGTGAATGTGGCCGAGGGCATGGAAGGACGAGGACAGCTGCATGGGGGTCTCCGCGGTGCGTTTCCAGAGCGAATCCATCCAGGGTCCGTACGCGGGCAAGCAATACAGGTAGGACAAGAGTTCATAGACGGTCGTCGTGGGCAGCCGGTTTATTCGCCAGGCCAGCGAGGCACCAGGTGTTGCTTTTTCCATACATTCGCTCACGGCATGCAGCGACTTGGACATGGTGGCCACGGTCTGCATGGTGTCCGCGGCCAGATCGTCAACAGCCATCGTTGCCATGGCAAAAATCTGTCTGTGGACTGGTTTTCGGAGCATGGGCGCCAGCTCGGTCAGCGGGAATTCGGGGAACGGATAATTCAGGCATTGATTGACGATGGTGGCCGAAGTTTCCGGCGTGACCACGCGTGGTTGCGCTATCATCCACTCTTCGCCGAGACACTGAAAGGTATAGGGGTCTTTCACCCGAAAGGTCGGTAGACAAAATACGCTGGCGAGTTTGGCGCGCTCGGGTAGAGGCGGTGTGTCGGGCGTGACCCGAATGTCGGCTTCCAACATGTCGTAGATCATTTCCTCCAACAACGATATCAGGTCCGCCGCGTCCTCAAATAACAAGACATAAATCCATTGCAATCGGTGTGTGTGGTAGGTATCGAAAAAATGGCTCAGGTGGGGATTGTCGTAGAGCTGCATGTGTCCCCACATGAACCAAATCCGCGGGTACGACGGGGGGACTTCCACCCAGTGGACTTTGGCCACCGTGTCGTAAAACCACGAGAAGTTCCATTTCCGCATGATGTTGGCAAACGCGTGTTCGTGCGCCGCATGCTCAATATAGAACGCCCAGCGATACGCGTAATCGTACTGAATATTGATTGTGTGTCTGGTGTCATTGTCGGTGATGATTTCGACAAACTGGTCGCCGAAATGCACAAAGTCCAGGAACTTTTGGACACTGCCCGGATACACATCAACCAACAAGTTGCCCGCGGGAGGACCCGCGAGTCGGAAATGGTTGTTGGGTTGTGTCGACACCACATAGGGCTCTGCCTCGTGCCGAAACCGACATATCGAACGGTGCCATTCGGGATCCGACGCGTCTTCCGATGTTAGTGCGCACTTGGTCATTGGGGCAGGTGTCAAATCGAGCACCCGACCTCCCTCCAACCGCGGAGGGTTGATATTCAAGATCTGGTCGTTGCAGTTCGGCTTGTGGAAAAAGCTGGTGGCCCATACATACACGACCGATTGATGTTGGCGATCGATGTGCACATGCAATTGGTCGTCGATGAGACGTATCTGTATTCCCGAGTTGGGTCGCAGCGAAGTTGAACGGATGGTCCAAGACATTTTGATTGTAAGTTTGGTGCCGGCACTACTTCTCCCCGACTTCCCAAAGAACAAACATGTGGCTCCTGTCAGCGCTTGTCGTCCTGTGGTTTCTCGTGCTGCACGAAACCTATCCTCGGTTCTTCCCGACCTTGCCGACGAGCCAACAACGAATTCGCATGGCGGGCATGGTCCTCATCGCGGTCATGCTTGCCTGCTTTTGCCACGACCCTGTTTGGAACCTGTTGTGTTGTCTATCGACGTACTCGCTTTCCGTTTCCGACTCGTCTTCGTCCGCGCCGGCGCCGGCAGCTCCAGTTCTGGAGATTCCGCCGCCGATCGATCCGTCGCCTCTCCACTACAAACCAATGGTGGAACTCCCGGCGTTCGACTAAACGCCCATGCCACCAACAAGGCATCGGCCAAATCGTCTTTCTTGCCACCGACCATGCGCGGCCAGGTTGCGCTGCCGGGCATCTGCGACATCAACCGCTCGCAGGCCGCGACCGAACAGATTTTGTTGGCTTCATGACGCAACGCCGCGTAGACACCGCGCCGAAAGCGACGTCCGAACGGGTGGGTGATTGGCACCCGCAAATCGTCAAACCCCTTGTATTTCAAGCCGGGATGCAACGTATGCACCCGCCATCCGCGCGCGACGGCATGTCCGACCACCAACGACTCCAACACAATGTTTTCATAGCGCGTGGTGGCGGGTTGGTGTTCGCACACAAGATAATCGAACGGCACGCGCGCATACAAGTCGTCCAAATATCGACCGAGGAGCTCGGCGATCCGCACGTAGCCCTGGTAGAAGGAACATGGTTTGGCCGCCACGGCTGCAGCACGCGCGGCTTTTTGGCGGGGACGGAGCCATGCCACCATCTTCGTCTTGGTCCAGCCTGCAAACGTCTCGGCAGAACCACCAAACCGCGTGGCCAAGACACCCAGTTCACTCACGGGTTTCGTTTCCCATCCAGCGGGAAGTGGCGTCGTCGTGGCGACGTCGACCTGTTTCAGCAATTGTGTCACGTCCACCAACGTCCATTCGGGAATGGCGTGGATATGGGTGGATGCGGTGTCCAGCAAACAAAAGGCCATGTTGCGTGGCCCGAAATCGATTCCGAGAATTTTCATCTTTCTGTTTACACGGCAAATCGACCGCCGGTCGTGGGCGGACGACTGGATGGGAATGGGGTGGCCGATGGTTTGCCCATCGTATTCCCGCGGTTCCCGGTGAGACCCATGATGGCGGCAGCCGACGTGGCGTTGGTACCTGCCAGCGGGGTACCGCTCGCGCGCGACGTGACTTCGATGGGCCGACCGACCATGCGACGCATGCCGGGTTGGTATTGATTGCGGTCGGGCACCGGGAGATTCCACAACTTGTCGGAGCCGCATCGGAAGTTGGTGCGTTCCTGCGCCAACATGTAGAACAAACGATCGGTCAATTTGTTGGACATGATCGCGTTGTCCAACACCATGATGTTGCGGTCCTGGGTCATCTGGTCCATGATGCGGTCGAACTCGCCGCGGTCGTAGATGACCGCCGAGGCGTAGTTGTGGTGGATCTTGTCGCGATCGTTCGGGTTGGCACAATTCATCAAGAAGATGTAGTCCGTATTGCCGCGGAGACGCGGCGGCAGGCCGATAGGGTTCTGCATGGTGATGTTCAACATGATGCGCAAGTGGCGGCCATTGAAGAACAGGTAGGTCATGATCGGCGACCGGGTGAAGGTGTCGTCCCACATGCAGTCGTCCAACACCACCATCACCCGCGGGTCGAACGACTTGTCTTGGTGCCATCGCTTCAAGACTTCTTCTTGGTCGCGGACCAACTGTTCCAGCACCTCCGCCTTGAATTCATAGTGGATGCAATTCTGCGGCACGAACTGGCCGAAGTATTGGTTGTAGCGCTCGGAGCCTGAGAAGACAATGACGCGCGGTACATCCCGGAAATAATACATCAGGTCTCGCAACATAAACGTTTTTCCGGTTCCTCGCTTTCCTATAATCGCGATCGTGGGTCCAGTGGACGCCATTTCCGGAGAGAACTTGATCCGGTCGAAGCTGAACTGCCCGACAAACAGCTGTTGTGTAGTCGCCATAGATCCTCTTTTCTTTTCACAATTGAATCGAATGAATCACGAAACAATCTACAACTATCTCCACACGCATCAATGGCCCCGCGACATGTCGCAATACTTCGTCGAGTCGCTGCACGACTTTGCCATGCGTTACTTCATTTGCGACGATTCGGGCAGTATGTACATCAACGACGGCGAACAAATCAAGCGTTACCCCGAGCCAAACAATATTCGGTGTTCGCGTTGGAGCGAATTGACGACCAGCATGACTTTTCACGCGCAGCTTGCATATTACTGCAATATTCCCGCTGAATTTCGGTTGATGAATCGTGCCTCGCCAATCCGTTTTGAAAAAGGACAGGATATGACTGCGCTAAATGCATTTCTCAAGGAATGCGAGAAGGCGCCCAACGGTGCAACGCCGCTCTGTCGCCATATTTTTGAAATTACGCAAGAAATTCGGTCCATGGAAGCCAAGTTGCTACGCGAGCAACAATTGGTGCATGTGACCATCGCCACGGACGGGGAAGCGAGTGATGGAGACATTTACGAAGCATTGCGTCCGTTGACGATGTTGCCCGTGAAAATCCTGATACGCTTGTGCACGAGCGAAGAGAAGGTGGTGAATTTTTGGAACAAGGTGAAGGAAGATATCGAAAATCGTATCGATGTATTGGACGATTTGCGCAGCCAAAGTGTCCAGGTGAGTCACCACAATTCCTCACTGACCTACGGCGAGCCAATACACCGCATGCGCGAGTTCGGCATGTCTACCAATCTCTTCCAGATCATGGATTCCGTTGAGTTATCGCCGGAATACTTTTCCACCTTTTGCGAACTCATTTACGGCAAGGAGAAAGTTCGGCATCTGATTCCGGCCGAATGCAACATGGCCAAGTTTTTAGACCAACTCGAGGAGTTGCATAACAACCATGACGATCCGCGGTCCCTACAAACCTTTTGTGTGCAAAACAACATCATGAAGAACTGGGTGTCGCTGAAGCAGGCGCGGTACATCTATTTGGAGCGCCGGCACAAAAAGGTTCCGGTCGAGCCCGAGCCGCAATCCTCATGGTTTTTATGGATTGTAGTAGTCGTCATGTGTATAGCTATATATATTAACATTTAAAATCCTGTACTACCAAACCCTTTGTCCCCGCGAGCAGTGCTATGCACCTCGACGGGATCGCGCGCAAATGTCGCAGTCATCAAACATGGCACCACCACCAACTGCGCAACCGATCGGCCGGCGGAAAAACTCACCTTGTCCGTGGCTTCCGCCAAAATGCTCAACGGGCCTCGAAAATCATTGTCGATGATGCCCGTTTGGATCCGGATCGCCTTGTCGTGGGCCGACGACCGCGGTTGCAACAACCCGACATAGCCTTTTGGAATCACCACCTGCACATTGGTTGGCAACCGTGCCTTTTGTCCCGCCTCCAGGGATACATCCTGGCTCAAGAAGATATCAAACCCCGCGGCACCTTCCGTCCCGACCAACGGCGGAAAATAGGGTTCAGTGTCAACAAACGGCGCAAATCGAATCGATGACATATGGCGGGAGTTACTTGGCCGACGTCGCCGCAGTTTCTTCGTTCACGGCAATCTGCAACAGCGGCTGGGTCTGGGAAAACCATTGCACGGTATTGTCCGGATTGAATACGGGCACCTCCAACAAACTCAAGCCGTCGTAGAGATGCGGTCCGGGTCCGTCTAGCCGCAGCCAACTCACATTCAAATCACACCGCAGCTGCAATTGATAATTCCGCGTCGCGATGCGCGGGACAAACATGGCGCGTTTCACTTGGGTCGTCAACATCTCGTGCCCATTCACCGCCACACTCCATCGTCCGCGCAGTTTGGGATTCTGGTCATTCGCGCGCACCATGGTCGGATGCATCCCAATGCGCACCGACTGCCGATCTTTGCCAAGCACCGGCTGGATCGAATCCTTCACCACTTGCAAATAGAGCACGCCCATCGATAACGGACATTCAAACACGGGATCGTCGGTGAATGCATCGGGAAAGCCCACGGGGAGTTGTTGCGGAGTCAGTCGTCGCACCGTCGATTCGCCGTTGGCGGGCGCTTTCGGCTGGAAACGTATGCGGCCAATCCGTCGACCGGCCCAGATGCGTTCCAGTTCTTTGCTGTCGTTCATGATCGTCAACAACAATTTCGGGAGCGTGCCACACAACACCGTAGATCCACCAATCTCGTTGGTTGCCGCCAGTCCGCCGATACTGTACACCTCGACGACGGCTTCTGCGTTTGGGTCCAATTTCAGCTGGATCGGAAGCGTCAGCACCGCGGACAATGTTGCCTTGATCCACATATCTTTCGGCGCCAACAACCACCACGACGTCGGATCGTCCGGGTTCGCTTCAATCAACGGCTCGTCGCCGCCCACCAACCACTGACCCATACCGTCAGGCAGACGTTGCCATCCTTGCTCTGCTTCTTCGACGACGACGCGAGGTTGGACGCAGGGTGGTTCTTCGAGTTGTCGTTTCTCGACGACGCACCGGGGAGTCACCCGCAGGATTTGTCCTTGCAGTGGAAACACAGTATTGGCGCGATTGACGATCACCCAGTTCCCATTGCCGGCGCGGATACATTCCATGCGTTGCGGCTGGGGGATGGCAAACTCGTAGGATTGATTGTTGTCGATTTCGGGAAACGCCGGCAGTTTGTAGGCTTCATTCGGCATCAACAATAATTCCCGGCCGAGGGGAAGATGCAGGATGCCTTGTGCCAGATCCTTCAGTCGATAGACTGGGTTGTACTTGTTGCAAAAACTAGCCCACGCTTTGACCCGATGGGTGGTGGGGGCATCTTGCAAGGTGAGCAGGAACGGTTTGCAGAGGATTTCTTGGATCGATTTGAAGGAATCAAAGGCAAGTTCCTGTTCCCACACGACGTGTTCCAAATCGATCCATTGGGCGGGATACCCCTCTGTCTGCAACATGGCGGTCTTGGATGACCAAATCCACTTGTATTCGTGCAACCATGTATACCCTACATATTTATAAAAGCAGCCCAGATAGAACGCGTAACGCCCGTCGCGCAAATAGGTGCTATCGGAAAAATAAGTAGGGCTCAGCGTGAGTTCATATTCCTTGTCGCTGCGACGACAAAGTTTCCCGCAGGGCACCTCGAATTCTTCCTGCCGAGTGGCCGGTTCGCTGAACATGACACCCATGATTCATTTGATCGTTCGCGCACACGCGAATCACCCCAGTTTCTTTGTCGTCGCGTCTGTCATCCACGGCGGAATGTAGAGGGTGCAGACTGTTATGGTCGCGGAACATTTTCAGAACACAATTCATTCCATGACTATACCGCGACCGCGACCGCGCTTATGGAGCGAAGACTTTCGGGATTATCCCCGCGAGTGGTCCCTTGATGCACGAGACGTCGTTGTCAACTTTGTGACAAGGGCACTGACTACTCGATGCCGTACTGTCCTCTGTGTTCCGATTCATACACAGCAATCGACACAAGAGTATGAAACCTTGTTTGCAGGATTGCGCCGATATTTTGAATTGCATCTCATGCGTCTCACTTGCGAAACCCGCGCAGATTATATATGTTGGGTATCCACAGACGAGGTCGGAAGCGACACCGATCAATACTATTATTATGTAAATTAACTTACACTTTCATTCTCCCGTTTTCGCGAAAGCATCAATTCTTGATAGGTTTGCGTGTATGATCACGTCGGGTAACCGTCCGCTGCGGCCAACTCATCGTCTGACAAGAAACTCAAAGTACTCATAGGTTTGTTTTTGTTAACGACGCATATATCGCGTGTATTGCGGCGGTTGTGGTTTCATGGCCATTGACACCGCGTCGCTCAAGTGGTCTTGCACAAATTGCAATTCAAACGCCATTTGATTGGGCTTGCTCAGTTCCGGATGCGGCACGAATTTCGCAGTGTGCAAATCCGTGGTCGGAGGAATCGTCGTGGCCGCCATGATGCCCGACAACGACCGCGATCGCCACGCCGTACGAATCAACACCGCCGCATACAGGGTGGTGATGTACCACGGCGCCATCCAAATACTCAATACCCCCAACAACAACAACCCCAGCCAGGTCATCCCGCCAAAGATCGCGGGTGGCTTTGCCACAAAATACAACAAGCCAAGCACTGGAAGAATCCACGTCCACATGTTTTTATTACACTACTACTAGGTTCGGCATGTGCAGCCAAGGATTCACGGCCTGAAACACATCCAGCATCGGATGCTCGACCGCGTCCGTACAATCCACGGCACGACGTTTCACCGGCGGCGCGTCCAGCAGTTCCTCGTCATCCTCCGCCGCACGTTTCGCGGTATTGGGCAATTGCCGGCGCGTCTTCTTGCTCGCCGCCTTCTCTCCGTCTTCCGCATCCTCCTCGTCTTCCGCGGCGGCTCGCTTTTTCGACGACGATCGATATCGTTTCGCATTGGGGTGATCGAGATCAAACACCAGCTGCATCGCCGACGTCCCGAAATTGCCTTCCTCGCGCGCAAACATGACGTGTGCGGCCGGCGACCGACAGAAATCCACATCGCCGTGGAAACACGCCTCCATCATGATCGCCGACTGGGTCTCGAAACTCAGCTTCGTCGTGAAATCCTTGTGTTCCTTGATACCCGCCCGCGTCGCCGGCATGATTTGTCCCGACAACATCATCCGGTCCACCAACACCGAAATGTTGCTTTCCGACGTGGCCGACACACAATGTCGGAATTCCCGAATCAACAACGCGCGCGCAGCAAACGCTCCCAACACATGATACGTCTCGTGCACATCGTTCGTCCACGTCGCCTGCGCATCCACCTCGGGGTGAATCAAAATCTGCAACAGACTGGACCCGTTGGTCTCCAGCACCGTCTGCATCTCTTCCACATACTGGCCCTCCCGGCGCACCATCCGCATCACCTCGCGCTGTCCCACGCCTTCAATGCCGGGCACGCCGCACAACACAATCGAATTCAACATATTCATGCGCACCTTGTCCAGCTTCTCTTGGATCTGTACCGTCGTGGGCGGGGTGGGCAATTTCGTCGGAAACAAGAACGACATGCGGAACGAAATGCGGAACACCAACACGTCGTCGTTCGTGTCGCTGTAGATGCACTGGATGTCTTCGCGGTAGCGATGGTAGAGCAAGACGTGGATTTCTTGGGTCGACAAATGCATGCGGTGCAAATGGTCGGCGCGCAACACCAATCGCACAATCCACGGACACCATTGCTGGATGGTCGTCTTCTTTGGGATCGGGGCCACATGCGCGTATTTGGGCGGCGATCGCTGCATCCACGACGGACAGCGTCGCTGGAATTCCAAATATCGATCCACCAATGTCCGATCCAAATCGCCGGTGGTGATGCCCCCGTGTGGGGAATATTCCATCGTCGCCGTCTCCACCACATCCAGCAAGGTCGTGTATATCAACTGCGTGCCCAACCGCATAATGCGGGTCTGGTTGTCGACGGAGCTGCTCGGGGACGTGAATATCGGCACAACCGTCGTAAACGGTTTGCTCGTGTAGGTTTTGGTAGCCAATTCATTGGCGCGATTGCTGGGCGACAATCGCTCGCCCGACTGCAAATTGCCCCCGATGCAGTGAATGGAATTCAACTGCAGTTGCGTGCTCGAACAGCCCAAGGATTGTCCGGCCAATTGGCCAACCAACTCGCCAGGGGCAATCACCGATTGTAGATACACGAGGCGTACCTTCGTGACGAGTCGCTCCACAAAGGCCACCGAAACGCGGTGTTCCCACAAACTCAACGGGGACAGGTAATAGAAGAACAGGAGACGAAACATCGGCGTCGCCTGCAACCAGTGGCCCATGAAGTAGCGATCAAACAGGGTGCGCAAGACCCGCGCATAGTCGTGCAGCATTTCCAAACAGCGTGACTTGGCGACCGGCGCGCTTCGTTCTTGCAACTCCAGCTGCAGTTCGGAATAGTAGACATGTTCAAACGACACGGCACATTCCACGGTCGTCAGTCGCGCCGATTCCAAGGCACAGTGACGCTGTAGATACAAATCGCGCATGTACAAAAATTCATCCATCAACGCTTGTTGTCCTTCCGCAAACTGCTGCCAGCCACTCAAGGTGCCCGCTTCGCGCAAATCCAACGATTCGGGCGGCTTCAAAAAGCGTTGACGCAATTCCGTCTCCGTGTCCAACAGGAATCCGACCCGCACCATTTGCAAGCGACTGCAGTTCAAACCCATATGGCCAAAACGCAGTTGCACAATGCGGCCATCCGACGTACGTACCGTGCCGTCGTACCAGACCAACAAGTCTTCCATGAACTTGGTCAGTCGGCGCTGCAGATACCCTGTCTTGGACGTACCCACGCTGGTACTGATTTGGTTTTCGCGCGCGCCGATCGACGAATGCAAAAATTCCTGCGGATCCAGACCTTCCATAAACGAATGCCGGATATGTCCGCGCGCTTCGGGTCGCATGTCATAGCGGTGGAAATGCGGGGTGGTGCGACCTTCGGAAAAGTTCATCTGGATCCGCCCGCCACTTTCCAGCTGCTGTCCATACATGGCGATCAGCTGGGCACAGTTGGCCATTTTGCCCCGCGCGCCCGACTGGATCATGTCCAAGAGACGGTTGTGTTCCTTCAGCGCATTCTTCACCAACGACTGTACATTGGCCTGGTGCTGGTTGCCCAAATTCAAAATATCGTTTTCATAGCGTTGCGCGGCCGTGTAGAGACCCTTGCCGGTGTACGCGCCACTGGTCACTTGGTCGTTCAGGGCTTGCCATTGACGCGCGAAATCCGCGTGCAATTCTTGCAACCGCGCACCAGTCGCCTCGTCGTAGAGCAGATCGGCCATGCCGACCGAAAAGCCGCGCATCATTAGAAATTCACACATCATCCACTGGATTTGGTCGATGAACTCGAGCGTGCGGAAACCTCCATAGTCCATGTACATGCGCGGCAAGATGCCTTTGGTATGTTGCACCATGCTGGATTTGGTCAGGCGGCCACGCAACATCTGGCCGCACCGAATCTCCACGGTATATTCGGGCACATCGGAGGGGCAAATGATCGAGAAGTTCTCCGGGAAAAACCCGCTCAGCAATTCGTACGGATGAAACAGGGTGTCGACGGTGGCATGGCCAAACAGCCGCCGCATGGAAATGTGTGGATTGCGCGATACAAGACGTTGGGCTTCGGACAAGGTGAAGCGCAGGGATGGATCGGTGAACAGAAACATAGAAATCATGGAGTCTTGTTTGCAGTTCGAGATGAAGATGGTTCCATTGGCCGGCGAGGTCAAGTGGTAGGGCACGGCCATGAGGGATGCGATTTCCGCGCGCACGGCGGCATTGCACGGCATGTGGGTATTCATTTCGTCGCCGTCGTAATCGGCGTTGTAGGCGTCGGTGACCGACAAGTTGGGCTGCATGGCCAGTCCCGGCACCGGTTTGGCGCGATGCACCATGGCACTGGCCAAATGCAAGGTCGGCTGGCGGTTGCACAACAAGGGATCGTTCTCGAGCAACTGGCGTCCCACAATGTCGCCGATGAACAGCTCGACCGTATCGCAGTTCACCATGAGGGTGACCTTGGACCCGTTGGCGCGAATGATGTATTTGGCGCCGGGATAATTCTTCGGGCCGCGACGCACCAACATCAGCAAGACTTCGTAGTTGGCCACATTCACGACTTCTTGGGTGGTGAGATTCATGAGAATGTTGATGGAGATGCCCATTTCGCTGCAGCGAATGTGGCTGTCGCCGATGATGATGGTGCGCGCGGATTTGTTCACGCGCTTGCCGTTGATGTGTTGACGAAAATGCCCCGCCTTTCCATCCACCCGCTCTTTCGTGGTCGTGCATTTCTTGCGACCCTGCATGATCATGGGCAGGTTCTTCAGCTGCGGGGCGAACAACGTGAAGATCAAGGTTTGCAGACGCGACCGAATTTCGGCAATTTGCCAATCCACCACCGAGCGTGCCGGCGGATGTTCCAGCCACTGCAGCCAGGTATCTTGATCCATGGCTCCGCGATCCAAGGCGTCCAGTCCATGTTGGCGTAGACGCTGTAGCGGATCCACCTCCGATGGGTCGTCCACCATACCTTCGTCGGGCGCAGCAACACCGGCAGTTTTCTTGGCCAGCGCTTGTCGCAGCTCCTTGTCCGCGCCGTAGATGCGGTAGTAGAGCGTGGTCTGGTCGTCTTCGGCGGGCATGTTGGAGTGTTGGTGAACGGTGGGACGAATCTGCGGGGGCGAGACGATGATGCATTTGGTGATGCCATGCTGGATATTGATGTCCTTGTTGTAGCCCCCCAGAAACATTTTGCTGTCCGTGTCCATTTTGCCAAGTAATTCATAGACATCATCGGGCGTCAGATACGTGTACACCTGCTTGTTGAGCTCGGCGTCGAAAAAGATGTAGCGAAAATCGGCCTGGTTGTGTTCCGCGTCGTAGTCGATTTTTTTCGGCTGCTGAATGCCGCACCGCGGACAAAAACTTTCGCAGCACTTGCGGTTTTCCATGGCTTGCCATCGTTCGGGCACGGACATGGCCCGGAGATAGCTGTGTACTTCGAGGTTGACCAGCAATGCGGCACAGTCGAAACAGATGCGCTTGAGGTATTTGAGGATCGGCTTCAAGAACGCCGGATGGATCACGCGCATGGCGAGCTCCATGTGTCCCTGGAAGCCCGGGTTCAATTTCATGGGAAGAAAGTCGGTGTGGCAGAGTTTTTGGGTGCAATCGTCGATCACGCCCATTTTCTGCGACATGAGGCCATGCTCTTCCGGATGCATGGTCTGCAAATTGTAGAGCGCCCCCGTCTGCATTCGACAGACGGATCGTTTTCGGATTTCGTCTTCGCTAATCGGTCGAGCCACCATGGCCGACACGGGTACTTCGGGCACGCGCGCCCGGGCCACAAACGAACGATTGTCCGGCGCCATTGTAGTGTAGCCCGCGTTCGGTGCCGCGGGTCTCTTTCTTGGAGAGACTGCAACAGAAATGGAAACGGTTCAAGAACGAATGGAACGCGAACTGTTGCACGATGTGTTGATGCCGCCATCGGTTTCGTTGCCAATCCGACAGCAACACCCGGCGGACGTGCGGCAGAGTTTTATGCAGTGGGTGCAGACACAATTTGTTGGCACGCGGTACATCGATATTCAAACTTTAAGCGAGCCTGGTCGACCATGATTTTGATGCACTGCCGCTGGCTTTGGCAGTGGTTGCAGGACTTCCACTCTATCGGCAGGGTATGGTCATGGATCAGGTAGGGGTTGTGGTTCAGCAGCAACATGCTGTTCTGCGCCGGCTGGGACGTTCCATGGACGGACCCGGGTGCGGATTGGGCGAGGGGCACCCGGATGTTGCTATAGTCGTGCACGGGGGTACTGGTCTGACACACCGCGCATCGATGGACGAGTTCGCCGGTCGCGAAATCGTTGCAGGTGACGCTGAGAAGATTGTGGCACTGGGGGCAAAAGAGCAGGGCGTCCATCACAAACAAACTGAATGGGCGGCATGGGCCGGGAGGGTCGCGGATGGTTACTTGTTAAATGGAGGACGATTGTTGTGGTTGTCGCAAACGAAAACGAACCGAAGACCGTCTGGACGCGCTGGAACAGAGGCAGGCATTCCGCGATGAGCAGTTGCAGCAGATGCGCGAACAGTGGGAACAGCGATATCAGTATGACGAGCTGCGCAAGTTGAATATTGCGGTGTTGTCGCTGTTGATGAAGCGGTTGCAGGACGACGAGCGGGACGATGGATGTTCCTCGAAATGCATGCGCGTGCATCCAGAATCCATTCAAGTGATTCGTTGCGCGCAGACACCCGCCTTACAGCAGGATTGGGTAACCGTCGAGGAAAGGTCGTCCACCGCATCGGCTTCCGCGAGTAGTTCGACAGCTGACGGCGACAACGACGACTCCGACTCGGGATATTCCGACTCATTCTTTGCCGAATCCGAACCAGACGTGGAAGCTGACGCTGACGCAGAAGCGGAAACATACGTGGAAGCTGAAGCAGAAGCAGAAGCGGAAGCAGAAGCGGAAGCGGAACCAGACGTGGAAGCTGACGTCGAAGCTGAAGCGGAAACATACGTGGAAGCTGAAGCAGAAGCAGAAGCGGAACCAGACGTGGAAGCTGACGTCGAAGCCGAAGCCGAAGCCGAAGTCGAAGCTGACGTCGAAGCTGAAGCCGAAGTTGAAGCTGACGTCGAAGCTGAAGCCGAAGTTGAAGCTGACGTCGAAGCTGACGTCGAAGCTGAAGCCGAAGTCGAAGCTGACGTCGAAGCTGAAGCCGAAGTCGAAGCTGAAGCCGAAGCCGAAGTAGAAGCCGAAGTCGAAGCAGAAGCCGACGTCGAACAAGACGTGGAAGCAGAAGCCGAACCAGAAGCAGAAGCGGAGCCAAGCGATCCCAACGCATTGTTTGAATTCGAGTACGAGGGGGCGACCTACTACTACCGCGAAAGTACGATGGAAATCTTTGCCACCGAAGACGCCGAACACAGCATCGGCCAATATGTCAATGAAGTTCCATTGCGTTGCCACCGCGGCGGAGACGACATGGATATTTTTGGATGGTCCGTATTTGTCATCGACGAGAGCAGTGCGATTGAAGTCTTTGAAGATATCGCCGACGTACACGCCACCGATGCCGTACCGTTTGCCATCCTCCAAGTCGTGGACCAAGACCAATGGCACTACTACTGGCGCCAGTCCGAGTCAGAACCCTACTACTACGCCACCGACCGCGAAGACCAAACCGTCGTCTACGACCGCCACCTCCAAAACGTCGGCAAGTTTCTCCGCAACGAAATCTTCCGACCCTTCCCCCATCTGAAACAGACCTATTGGATCGATAGCAAGCAGCGTATCTGGAACCCGCTCACCACCAAATCAGTCGGCGTAATGTTGCCCGACGGAACCTTGAAATTCGAGCCCCCGGCCAAACCTGCCGGCGTAGGCGTTCCCATCCGGCCACCTGCCGGATCCAAACGTAAAGCTTAAATGTAGAAACGATATCATGTTATTGTTTACCATTGCCTGTGTATGGACCTGGGCCGCCTTGCATTACGGCGAAACCAAGTCGTGGTTTCAAGAACCCCAACCCACCCTCTTTCACTACCTGCTCTACACCGCCGTCTTTGCGCTCGAAGCACCCATTCAGTTGCTACATTGGCTACACGGCTTCTGGGCCTGGATGCCATACCACGCTCCCGCAGCCATTACCGCAGCCGTTGCGGCCGCCATGATCAAATCCATTCATCGCTGGTCGTCCAACAACACCCAAATCGCCGCCATTTCCGTGCTTGGACTCTACGGCCCACTGCGCTTCTTCTTTGCCGCCCACAGCTGGTGGGTCTGGCTACTAAATCCCGTCTTGTTGGTGCTCTTGCTGTTGGCCTGGATGATCACAGCGGGCGTGATGGCCGGCACCTTACTGCCCGCCGTCGCCGGACCGAGCGCGATCGGCTTCATCGGGCTGAGTTCGCTCGCCCATGTTGCGTGGGCCGAATATCGACGCACCATTTCCTTGCGCGTCTATCATGCCGATGACTGGAAACCCGCGCAGTGGATTGATCCGCTCGTCGCCGCTAGTTCCGTGTGGTCCGTGGTTGGTTTTCACTGACGCAGACTATCGTGACAGCTGGCAAGCAGTTGCCGAATCTGTTTGATCGCCGTTTCGCGCACCATCCCATGGTTCAGGTTCGTGTGGTAGGCAAAGGTCATCGGCTTGTAGATCAGTACGAAATAGGCCCGAATGACATCGGCCGTCGACTTGTCTGCATACCCCGCCAACACCTCGCGCGGCTCGATGATCTGTTTCGTCCGCCAATTCACAAAGTTGTGGAACAACCACACAAACTCAATCCAGTCCGCGCGCGTGGCAATGCGCTGCCATTGGACCTGGGCCAAATATTCTGTCGCGTGCGCAACACATTTCGGACACGGCAAGATGCTGCAAACATTCTGCACGATCCCCATCAGCGCTCCCCGTGCGCGCAAAAACGCCGCGTCGTCAATCAACTTCTCCGCCAACGTATGCAGCAAATTCCAATGAATCGGCCCCCAGACCTTCTGACTACTGCTCGGCGCCACCACGGTTGCCGGATCGGCCGGCGGAGACGGAGGAGGCTCGGTCAACACGGCCCGCAACCACGGGTGTGCCGGCAAACTTCGGTTCGTGTCCATACTGGTCCGCGGCAAACGCGCCACGTATTTGCTGAGTTCGGCGGGAGGTTCTGTCGGTGGCGTCGAAGCAACGGGCGCCGGGCGTGGTATCGTCGGGGTCGACGTCGCTTGGGCGCTGGTGGCGGAAGCAGAACGAGGAAAGAGTCGAAACATAAAAAACGAAGAATGAATCCGCCTCCTTTTTCCCCAGTTCCTACGCGCCGATCAAATCCTCTCCTGCCAACTGCCCCCGTGGAAGGCTTTCAAGCCCAACGCCCCGAACAACTCCAGCATGAATTCCAACTCTGCCAATCCCGCAACACGGCCCGCATCCACATGGGACTCCAAGCCTCCCAGCAACAAGGCAACTACCTCAGTCTACTCAACCGCGCCTTCTTCAGCGCCCAAAACATCAACAATCTCCAACAACAACTCGTCAATCGCGTCTACCACGAAACCGGCGTCGCGCTCCCCTTCCAAGACCTCGCCGTCCTCGTCCAAGACATGGAAGAAATCTTCAGTCGATATCTGCCCGTCCTCGGCAACACCGACGATCCCACCATCGTCCGCGACGCCATCCCCCGTCTCAACCAAGACGTCCTTACCGGCTGCGGCAACAAACTCCTCTCCGGCGTCTCCATGGAACTCTTTCGACGCCGCTCCCAATCCCATCTGCCCGACCCCGGTCGCGGGCCCCAATCCACCACCCCCGATCGCGTCATGGTCGCGTCACGGCTCCTGTAGGTAGGGCTCCGCCCTACAACCCACGCTCGCTGCGCTCGCTTTTTTGGAGCGAGACGTCCACCTGGCTCATGGACTTGTACAAGTATGGTCTGACGAATCAGTTACAACCGGCAGTCATGTCGGAATGCCAAACTACGATTTGGCGGCATGTAGTGGGATAGTTTCAAGTTCGGTCATTTCGAATGTGAACGACGGGTTGTTCCTAGAGTTCCCGGAACACAATGTGCGTGAAATGCATGAACAAGTAGCCCCTAACCAGATGAAAACTTCACAATTCAATTGATCATCCAACAAAACATGGCACGCAGCAAGCAAACCCAACGCAAGATCAAAGGTGGCAAACCGCCTCGAACGGCTTATAAGGTCGAACATCGAGAAGTATTCCTCTATCGCATACAGAAAACGCCTATTACAGAGAACGCCGATCTGGAGAAATATCAAAAAGCTGCCGCAGCCGAGTATGCAGCGCGCCAAAAGAATGCTGCCATGAAATATGAGGCAACCTTGGAACGTCACAAACTTGAATATGAAAATTATCTCAAAGAATTAGAACGCCAATGGATCATATTCAAAGCGGGCGAAGTTGAGGGCGAAGTAGAAGAACAATCTGGTGAAGAAGACGATATGGTAGAAATTGTAGAACGTTAATTATTAATTACGCTATTGGTTCAAACACATATGTTTTTTATAAGGATCAACCGTCCAGCGGTGACCACACGAAATGCTTCACGCACTGGACGCAAGAAACACCACGCGGTTGACGGTATTGGATAGGTCGCGCAGAAAATTATGAAATACGGATACGCATCATTATTCGGGAAGTCGGTTTTCTTTCCGTCACGACCAACAGCGTGCGGTCGTCGGTCAACACATCCATATACGCTTCAAATTCTTCGCGGAGCATTCGGTTCTTTCCGTACTCCCGAAAGAGTGCATCGCGACGATTCGTATCGCGAAACAACATGACATAGTCGGCATCGCGTGAATAGATATCCCGCGTGTCGAGCACCATCAGGCGTAGGTCGACGCGTTGCTGGATCCAATAGAGGGTTTTGACATTCGGCGGGCGATCTACCACCATTACCGTGTTGGGTCGCGGGTCACCACCTTCCGAGCCGACAATCACCGATGCCGGCCGGAAGTGCGCGACCATCAACTCCACACATCGCGCGGCCCATTCCGGTCGACCGCGAATACTCACATAGGTTCCAAACGGATTCGTGATCTGGCACAAGGCGAATTCCTCGATTTGCAACAGTTCGCGATAACGAAGGTGCGCGCGAAACCAAAACAAACGGTCCATCCATTTTAAACTGGCCGGCTGGGGAGCATAGTCGATCACTAGCGCGTCCCAGTTGTCGTCAGACCTGGCCGACAAAATCAATGCGATCTTATCGGCCGTGAACTCATCAAACAACCGCCACAATGTGTTGCCCCGCTCGGCCCACCATCCCTGTAGCAACATCACCACATCCATGTTGCTCCGAATCCGAACGGGAACGGTTTCTGGACTCGTCGAGGCAAACAGACACATGGCGCGCAAACGGTGAGTCATGATAAGCAACTCCTGGAATGAGGGACAGTAGGGGACACACGGTTCCCAGGGACCATCAAACACAAGGATCACGCGCGGATCCGTGGACGAATCGTCCATCCAAAGTTGCACACGCCGGCGCTGCTCGTGGATCAGCCGGCAAAGAATGGATTCGGTCGGTTGGGGATGAAGTTCCGACACGTAGGATGCGTCGCGATATCGCGTGTCTTTGCTGAACACCACGACGCGCGACACGTCTCGGTATTGATGCATGATGTCTTGCAGTATGACGGTTTTGCCAGACTCGCGTCCCCCGACCACCATGATCGCGGGACCGCCATAATGCGTGCCGCGGTTGAATTGGATGCGCGACAATGAGAATGGCGAAAGAATCATAATCGAATCCCAATGCTAGAGTGGTTGTTAGATGCACACGCGCGCGGGTTTGTTATTGATGACGATGGTACGTCTTTCCAGTGCACCGCGCCCCCCGACCAGGCGCTCGTCGCTGTCTACGCCAAGGTACCCATCTACCCGGAAATGCTTGAACTCTGTACGCGCAAATCGTTGGGTGCGATAGATCTGCTGAGTGATACCCCGACCGAATATGTCTACCGCGTCAAATCCGGGGACGAGACCGAGTTCCAGATTCGCCACATGGGCAGCGCCGTACGGTTGCAAATGCAAATGATCCCCGCGATTTGTCTGGAGGAATATCCGAAGATGGATCCGCCGCCGGTCGATACACGCACCGTGCGACTCCTACGCAAGTTGAAAGAAATCCAAGCCGATGGATGGATAGACCCTACCTGGAACAATGCGGTTTGTCCTGATATCCATGCCCGTTCACGAGTCTCACCGGTACCGTTGCCTCCGAAGCCGGGTATGTTGCTCAACGATTCGATTGCTTACGGATTGCATCTCGTGTTATTTTGTACCAAGCAGCCCCCGACAGCGGACGATCATGCCATGTATGAGAAGTACGGCAGCAAAGTGTATTTGCATTCCGAGGCGTTCGCCAACCCCGTTTGGTTGCGGGACGGAGGGACTGTTTCGATTGCGAACTATCCAAATCTCGTCGGATTTGAATATAGCGATCCACTGTCTACCTATTTTTACCAAATAATCATAACAATATAATGAGTACTATTTTTCAGCACATGTCTGGCGCGATGCGCGATGATCCGCAACCGGATCACTGGGTTCTCGACACTTGGTCGATTCACGCTCGACGAATAGACGTCGTTCATATTCATATAGATGGCGAGTTGGTAAATCACTCGCGGTTGATCTTTCATGTCTATATGACATCCATGCGCGCCCATTTGCATGCGGTTATCGACCTGGTGAAAGCGGTGTCAACGTCTGAGGAATTGATTGAAAGCGCGAATATCATGTACTACAGATTCTTTAACGATGCTTTAAAGGTGCAGCAACATATCTACGACCAGCGCAAACGCGAACTACTTCTCCGGAAAAAATGCATCCCCGACATCGCCCGCTACGTCATGGAATTCTTGCCCATTGTCGGAATGTATGTGCACGGACCGTTCAGCAATACCTGGATGGTTCCGTATTATAATTACATGTTGACGGCAGCACCTAGAAGGCTTTTCCGGCATCTAGATATCATGACCGTACGATTGACGGGATATATTTATTCTGCGCCGACAATTGAATATCATTCGCGCTGCGTGTATTGTGATTCCATCAAGATCAGGTCGTATTTATTGCCATACCGCGATCAACGGATACCGACGTCATTGTGTATTGCGTGTGCGTATTTTTACTTAATGGTGTCGGAACCATGGACGTATTCTACTTAATATTAAATCATAATCCACACATTGCTATTGTTGGTTACATCAATGGTATAAGCAGCAAAAAACGTCAACTCAGGACCGTCTGCGAACGCGAAGCGGGAGTGAACACAAAATCGCATTTAGATTAATTCTTAGCGGCGGTCGTCGACACACTCACGGCGACGATGATGCCGAGCACTATCAAGACAATACCTCCTACAATCAAATAATAACGAATATTGCGCCACCATAACGTACGGCGCAACTGGTGCGATCGCCGATGAAACATCCCGGCAGATTGCTGCAATTCTTCGGCGGCCTTGGTGATGGAATCTATCTTCACGCTATTCTGCAGCGCCAGTTCAATGTTATCGCTCATTAGGTCTTTCACCTTGTCGAGCTTCCCATGCACTATGTTGATTGTATACAGGTCTTTCATGTTGTTAAACCAAACGCCGCATTTGGTTCGCAACGTATCCACATCGGGTTGTTGCGACATGTCACGAAACAAATGATCGCGCATTTGAGTAAGCTCGCCGGTAACCTGCCGATTGGTGTCGCTTCTATATGCCAACATGATCATCGTAAAACATTTCATGCCATCGGCAATCGGTGTTGGCGCGCCCGGCAAGAATCGACGAATCCCTGTTTGCGCAAAGGGTGCGAAGGCATCAGTCACTTCCACGAAAAAGGTATGACTCGATTCGGCGTCGACAAAGACCGCGCGATTGTCGGCGCGTTGTAGCGAGACAAAACAAGAACGAACATTGTCGACATCAAAGGTCTCTTTCGGCAGCGAACAATATTCCACGCACTTGACCAACTTGTCGAAGGAGACGCCCTGGTAGATGACTAACACGGACAATTTCATTTCAATTATGATGTTTGCATGTGGCTCGCAAGCGTTTCCCAGCAGTTCGTTCGTGGCGTGGGTATGGGTGCACCTGTTCACACCGCATGTCGAGGAGATTCATCAGTGTTGTGTCGTGCACGATGCTGCGTACGATGCCTGCGCGGATCAGCGGATGGCCGACGATGCCTTGCATGCATGTCTGTCGGACGTGGAGACAACGACGGGGCTCTACCAGTGGATGGTGGCCGATGGGTTCTTCTGGCTGGTGCGCGCGTTTGGACAAAGTGCGTATTGCGCGCCCGATCTCTAGACAAACATCATGCCTGCAAATGCGGATACGAAATTGAATGCCGTTGTGTGTCGACAGTCACGCGCAATGTTTGACAACGAAACGGAGGTCCGCGCATATTTGGTGGACCTGTGCAAGGACCCGGCGAACACGCTCATTGACTTGACGGAGTTCGGGTTGACGGAAACTGATCTGAGTTACGTGGCGGAAGGGTTAGTCAAACGCCCACGGGACGGAGAATTCCCAACCCGCGGATTGCATTTGCTGGATATTGCGTCGAGTCACATCGGGGAAGAAGGATTCTTGGCGTTCATGCAACGTTTGGAACGCGGAGAAGAAGTCCTGGGTCGCCGCGTCACTGCGAATTTGCACCGTACGGTGATTCACGTCGCATTTCTAATCAACCAAGAGTACGCGGAAGAACTTGTCACGACCTGTCCGATGCTCTTTGCGAATCGATTGAATGTGATTGCATTGTAGTCGCCAAGGCCTCCACGACAAGGAAACAAGTTCCGCCGAAACAATCTCCTACCCAAACTTGGTGTTGCGGAAAGGTGTGGACGTGTCCCGCGGCATCCACCAATTGTGCGTTCCGATAGAGATGCCATTCTGCGGTGGGATGCCGGATATGTGTGTAGCACACTTCGTCGCTGTTAAGATGCCAGCGCGCGCTACTCTTGACGTCGAGTATTTTCGGAATCCAATGCGGAACTCGCTGGGGATGGAGGGTGATGTGGCTGTCGTTCATTTTCATTGTGTCGTTTCACCAACAAACACCAGCCGCGATAACAGTCGCCCGCCATTACGTAATATCCGGGAAACGTTTCCGGCATGTCACGCACATCATACAACGCCCATTCTCCGACCGGATGTGTTCCGATGTGGTGTAGCCGGATATGATGTTGGGGAATGTTCCACTGGCCAGCTCCGTTGCACCGCAACTTGGTTATCCAGTGCTGCATATATTGCGATTGGATGGTGGCGTAGGGATGTTCTTCCATTCATTAATGAATTCCAATATGAGTGACGTGATTCGAAATTCTCTGGCGACGAAGACGGCGACCAAAGCGACGAAGGCGGCGAAGGCAACGAAGGCGACCAAGGTGACGACGACGCAACCCAGAACGAAGCCGGAACTTGCCTATACCGTCTACTACTCGGATGGACGTGTCAGCGCGGGGGCTCGTACCTCGACATTTACGCTGGAAGAGCTGCAAGAATTCGTGGGCGGACGAATCGAAATCCTTCCCGCGTTCGCAAGCAGATCGTATGTTGTGAACGAAGAAGGCTTGCTTCAGAATTTGCCGGTGAATCCATCGGTGCCTCAATTTCGTGGAAATGTAGTATTAGTATCTAGTGCATTGTTACGTTAACAGTTAAGTATTGTCGGGTCGGGTCAAAAGTGTTGAGGTTGGTCAAACGGTCGGGAAGGGCTAGATACACACAATCAAATGGAAGAATCAGTCGTGACGACATTTGTTCCTTCTCGAGGCAAAAAGTTCCCTACGACGATCCCGAAGCGTACCGCTCCAAACAACGATGCGTTGATGGCGCTAGGGAACGACATCATACGGTATTTGGAGGAAACGGCCCATTGGGTGACCAATACGACCGAAGGTACCTGGACCAGTACCTACAACGAATGTCGGCTAAATCTATTCTTCAACGACCGTCTCGTGGCGGTCATGCAATTGGAAGGCCACCACACCGGCTATTATCTTTCACTCGTGGTGTATGACTGTTTCGTGCGATACGAATGGCTTAATGATTGCCCCGATCCAAACGCCAGCTTGTTGCGCGAGGTACTGGCCAATGCGTTCCCCCATTTCACCAAGGTACATATCATCGCTCATCATCCCGACGGCTGGGCGTCGAACTTGTTCCCCGACAAAATCCATCATTTGCGCCAATTGATCCTTCGCCCGCGCTCGGCCAATGGCGAACATCACAACGTCGAAATCCGCGATTGCCAGCCCTCGAATCATCGCGACTTGCGTCTCCTGCCGACCGACCAACCAGACACCCTGTGGACGTTCTTTTGCTTCTCCCACGACGGCACCAACCCCGGCCCATTTCTGCAGGACTGGGCCCAGTTCATGCAAACACTCTGTGCCCAAACGACCGAAGACGAACCGTCGCCCGATTCCCCCACACCTTTTCCCAGTCCCGAGGCCTCGCCGCATTCCCCCAACCCGACCATCCACCAAGTCTTTGCGCGATTGCACGAAACGTGCGGCCTGCAAATCATTCACGTCCCCGCCCAAGGACTGCCCGTGGTCCACCTGTCCAGAACCTCCGTGTACATTTCCTCCCTGGTGGTGCATACCTTCGAGCAGTATCCCAATCCTTTTGACGAGCCCAGCGCCTTAGCCTACACTCTCCAGATTCTTCGCGGGCTATCGACCCTGGACATCGCAGACATTCTCATTAGTTTTCGTCGTTAATACTTAACTACTTCATCACACCACCCGCAAATGTGTTTCTTCAAACAACGCGAGAGCGAGACGTGGCAATCGATCGGCGGGCAACGTCTGTATGACAGCCACCAGGGTCGAATGGTTGTCGGCGGCCGAATGCATGCCTTCGGGCACAATCCATTCGTGCACGGCCGTTGCCGCCGAGGCGGAAACGTTGGGCGCCCATATTTGGATCCACCGACCGCGTCGAAAACTTTCCATCAATCGCGGTTCGTCCTGATTCTCATCGAGCCGCACCAGCGGGACGTCCGTCGTGATCAGGAATCCATAACCCACTTTGTCGGGCCGAATCGATACCAGCCACGACGGCCACGGCACGGCGTGCCATGCGCGCCACAGTTCCTGCGCATAGGTCAGTGAGTTGCAACGCCAGCGATAACTCGTGGCGCCCACTGCATGTAAAAAGGGTTCGTGCATCCATTCCATTTTTTGTCTTCGCATGTCGTTCGCGGTTCCACCCACCCCAACTCACCGCCCCATCTTCTCCAACGAAGTCATCGCGAGTATGGATCCCAAGATGGCCGCGCAGTACGCGGGGGTGCAACCCCCGCCCCCCCCACGCCCCCACTCTGTCAGCGGAGGGAAAATGCCAGATGGCCAATTCCGAGGAGCCGATCCTACCCGTGAAGAACCAGCAGCCGGAGGAGGGGTTGTAGGGGGGGAACCCCCCCTACATAGATTCGAGCGCGCGGTGTATGAGTGGCGGAATTTGATGTTGGAGTTCAAGGCGGTGCAGGACCAAATGACGGAGGTGCGGAAACGCCGGAAGCGTTGCGAGACGGAGTTGTTGGACTTGATGGAGACGCTGGAACGGACCGTGCATCAAGTGTCGTCGAACCAGACGTTGGTGGTCGCGCAAACCACGAAACACCAATCCATGTCGGAAAAATACCTGGCGGAGCAATTGCCGAAGATCGTGTCGGACCCCGAGTTGGCGAAATCCATCCACCAGTTTTTGTTGTCGCAACGCACCACCAAGGCCGGCAAACGACTCAAGGTGGCGCGTCGACCACCTGCAGCCACTTCAGCTGCGTCCAAACCCACGGCTGGCGACAGTACGCACACGTAGGCACGGCATTGCGTTTGCTCCATTCGACCAAACACTCCATACAGGAACCGTGGCCGCACGCATTGCAGACGGCTACCCGTCGGTCACAGAGCATGGGACACATCATGTCGTCGGGCGGGGTGGGTGAGGAATCGACTTGGATACGTACCACGGCGATGCGGCGTTGCAGCCAATGAGGATTCGGCACGACGTTCCAGGCTTCGCGGACCAAGGCGATTTGGTCGGGGGGCCAGGCCAGGGTGGGTAGATCCAGCAGCGGCGGGTAATGATCGTAGAGGCGGCAGACGACGGACCAGTGGTCGAGCAGCGCCAGCCAGGCATCCACGGGGAAACTGGGATCGTCGTGGTAGAGATACGGCAGCAGTCGATGAAACGTCATCATGGTCACGAACCGATCGAGGTGGGAGGGGAAATTCGGGATGGGATCGACGTGTTGCCGCACCGAATCCAGCAAGACGCGTGGATCGCTGCCCGCGATGTAGCCCAGGGACAGCCAGACCGACAGATCGACCAGTGATACCTGGTTGACGTGTGGAATCAACAGGGGCAGCAAGGTGGTGCGTACCAACGTCCATAACCCTTCGGGAATGGTCGGGGGGTTCGGGCGGACAACGACGCTGAAAATGGCCATCAACAAACTCTGGGCCAATTCGCGCAGATGCGGGTCGTTCGCGTAGTATTCGAACAGGAGAGGAAACACATTGCGCACCATGTCAATATCGATGACCACAGCGTCTTGGCGAAACCCCGAGGACAAATGTAACATCGTGGCCATCATCGGCTGCTGGCTCCAGAAGGCAAACAAGACCTCGCGGGGCAATGGCAACGTCTCGCACTGCCAGCACACGGAGATCCAGTCGTGGTGCGGCAGGCGGGCCTGGCACAACATCCGCATCAACATCCGTCGGGGATCCTGATACAAATCCTGCACACACAGTTTCCAGCAATGAGTCCAGCGATGGGTGGGTTGTCGAAGCCAATGCTGGATGCGTTTGTATTTCCGACTATGAGGGTGTCGCAGCACCTGTTTGCGCATCGTCTCCATGTCCGGCACCAGGGACCGACCAATCCGTTGCGGGCGTTCCATCGGAGTGGGTCGTATCTGATCCGCGATCCAGGCAGTCACGCCTTCGGCCCGTGGCACTCGACCCAGGATAATCCAGGCCAGACGGTAGTGCCGCATCGATTGCTGCACGGGCGACGTGTAAAGGGTGTGGATCATCCATTCAAACAACGCCGACGATTCTACTTCCAGCACGATGTTCGTGTCGATCGTGCGAAAGGCGCGGGTACTGAATCGGACCCGCGGATCGTCCGGCTGGCTCGACCCGGTTCGGCGCCACCACCGCGGCAGAAACATCCGAAACCACGGCTCGTTGCGATCCGAGACGGAACTCTCTGGATCCGTGTAGGCCAGGTGGTACTTGGGCCGACACAGCGCCAACAAACCCCGCACGTCCGGGTCCATCACCACGTCTACCTCGCTGGTTTCTTCTGCGGACCAGTCCGCATACCAGTGATCCACCAACCATTCCAGAAATTCATCGCGCGTTCGTTGCATGTGACCAAACAAAAGAGCCCGGTCGCTTGCCATTGTCTTTTTTGCCCATGTCCGCCTATTTTCCCGACGATTCCTGGGGCCGGCCAGTCCGGCCGAGTCAACATCGCGAATATGTGAAATCGTCCACCTTCGCCCAAACCATGGTCCGCGACCAACAACGCCGACAACGCGATCTGGCAGCCGCCACTCCCGCCACGCCCAAAGATACCACGCGACCCATGGGTGCCGCCGCTCAACATGTCATGACGCCGGCCGACGCCTGGCAACGAGACCGTGAGTTGCGCGCGGGCTATCTTGCCCAGCTGCAGGACTACGCCCAGCTATGGCGCGAGCGATAACCTCAGGGCGGTCCGTCGGGGAGACCCCGACACCCCCTCCCGTCAGGGCGCAGCCCTGACTTGATTCCGGGAGTTGAAAGTGTTTGCACTTGAAACGCGTGTCCTCGGCGATGAACCAATAAATGTCTATCATTCGCGCAATATTGCAAGACATTTACGATTATCTCGACGCGTATCCAAAAAGTCGCGTATGTTGTTTTGACAACCCGAACGTGAACATGTCGGATTTCATAGATGATACGCGCGACGATTATATTCCGTTTAGCAAATGGGCGCCCATTCGAGTGCGCGAACTCGATCCCGACGATCCCGATGAAAACTTTTCCGATATCGAAGGCGACGCCAACTTGCTCGAGATCGTGGGCATGACAAGGGTCGGTCCCGACCAGTTTGACTGCGAAGTCTATCTATACGAGTCGCATCTCGAATGCGACTACTCCTATCCCACCATCTATTTCACCCCCGACAAACACGGCATCGAACGCTGTTACATGAAATATGGAAGCGAGTTTCTGTATGAACTACGTGGGGGTAAACCCCCACACCCCCCAGTGAAGGATAGTTCGTTATAGGCAACTTTTTTCATCGACGCGATTGCTTGCCGCGGATAGGGCGTGGAACAGTTCGTACACGGATATGTATTCGGATACGTCCGGGTGGTCGACCGTGAATTGGAGCAACAGTGGTGTATCGCGAAACAATTGAACCGCTGGCATGGTTCGCGTGGCGGGCCACGACTCTGCCCACGCGTACGGCAAGTTTGTCAACTTCGCACAATTCTCAAACATGAGGTCGATCTCCGGATTGTGGGTCATGTCCCAGCTTCCGAGCGATTGATTGAACGCTGCGGCCTCGTTAAACATCTTGGTCATACCGGTCACGTTGGCCACGTTCCACTGATCGAGCGGCTGATTGAACGCGGCGGCTGCGCTGAACATTCCGCTCATATCGGTCACGTTGGCCACGTTCCACGGATCGAGCGGCTGATTGAACGCGACGGCCGCGCTGAACATGTCGGCCATATCAGTCACGTTGGAGACGTTCCATTGATCGAGCGGTTGATTGAATGTCCACGCGGCATAAAACATCGCTGTCATCGTCGTCACAGAACGCACGTCCCACGTTCCAATGGGTTGATCAAAACTACTCGCCATGAGAAACATGCCTTCCATATTGGTCACGCGACTTACATCCCAGTTTCCAATCGGTTGATTGAACCGCGCGTTGTTCGCAAACAAATACCGCATATTGGTGACGTTGCGAACATCCCATTGCGTCACATCGTTGTCCGGATCCGTCCACAACGCGTCACACTTGTCAAACAAGCTGTCCATATCGGTCAACCCCGATACATCCCATCGCGACAACGGGACGAATGAATATCGGGGAATGACGGTGTGATTGTGCAGTTGATGGGTCATTTCCAGGGAAGCGTTCGGGTAGCTGAGTAGCATTGCCCGCGCTTCCCAAATATCGTTTGGACGAAAAGTCGTCATGTATTTAAAAATTAACATTAGGGTTTCTTACGTTTAGGAGTACTTTTATGACGTGATGCGGGACGACGCTTCTTGCTGGCAAGTACGCGAACATTCGACACATCTCGTGCATGTTGCATGCTTGCGTAATGCGCCACGTCTTCTGGGTCGATCGACAGGTTGGTCATGATGTGTTCGAAAATACCTGCGTTCGATAATGCGGCAGTCCTTGCGCGATGAGCCGGGGCCTGAGAATGTTGATTGCGTCGGGTGTGGAGAAAGGTCATGGCGTAATAATCGGGCCGGTGGACATGCAGAAAGTCATAGAGCGAAATGGTTTTGTGGTCGACCCGGAGCTGGATGAACACCGGGCTATCCCAAAACACTTCAGCCGCCGTAATGCGATCGGCCAGGAAACATGGCCGGCCTTTTGCATCGGTATCCTCGACGGCATGGGTATCCCGGTTGTAATTTGCCCACGCGTACGGAAGCTTCGTGAGCGTCTTACAATTGCCAAACATCGACTGGATGTCGCGCACATTCATCATGTTCCACGAACTTAACGATTGATTGAACGCGTATGCCCGTTCAAACATGCTTCGCATGGTCAGCACCTTTGCAACATTCCATGTGCTTAGTGGTTGGTTGAATGCTTTGGCACCGTTAAATAGAGAGCTCATGTCGGTTACATTCGACACGTTCCAGCGATTGAGAGGTTGATCAAAGCTATATGCTTCGTGAAACATGTAACTCAGGTCATGCACGTTTTGCACGTCCCATTCGTCGAGTGATTGATTGAAACGATACGCATATTTGAACATATAACTCATCATCGATACACTGCTCACATTCCAGGTGCCAATGGGTTGATTGAAACCTAATGCAGAACTGAACATGCTACTCATATCGGTTACGCGACTTACGTCCCACGCGCCAATGGGTTGATTGAACCTTGTATAGCTGAACATACCCTGCATCTTGGTCACGCGACTTACATTCCAACTCCCAATGGGTTGGTTGAAATAATAGTTGACTGCGAACATGTAAGACATATCCGTGACATGACTCACATCCCAATGGGTGATATCATTCGCCGGATCATTCCACAACGCTTCGCTATCGCAATAATAAAACAATTCTTTCAACGATGCTAAAGCGGACACGTCCCACCGCGACAGGGGAATGAACGTTTCCGGAACTGCGTACTTCGCCATCTTCACCTCCCCTTCGACGAACAACGTTGTCATGTTCTTCACAAGTCTATGATCGCCGAGATATTGCATCAACATCATTCGGGCTTCCCACACATCTTTTGGCACAAACCTACTCATGGTTGTTTTTTGTGAATTGGACTAGGGGAGTCACGGTTGTGTTTATGATGCAGGGGAACCCCCCTACTAAGATCGCCCAGTGGAGTATCCCGGGAGGGAAGGATAATCCGGACGACGACCAATTTCAAATTCCGGACGGACGTTGGTCATAATGTCGGGGGTTTGGTTGTACGGCGAGTCGAACTTGCCGACCAGCGGTGGATCCGAACGCATTTGCAGATTTGGCACGGTTCGGAAGCGCGTGATTTGATTCACGCCGGTCATGCGGCCAGGGTCCATGAAATTGCCCGCCAGCAATTGCGATGGATTGATGTCGGCGCCCCATGCCGGGGTGGTCGAGCTGGGCAGCAAATCGGACGGATCGTTGTGCATACGTCCACTAGGCAAGAGGGAGGACGACGGGGTGGTGGCCGATGGCTGCAGAGTCGTCGCAGACGTGAAGCCTTCGGTGGGGCCTGGCACTTGGTCAGGCATCATAGGCGCAGGACCCATGGACATCATGCGAAAGGTGCTCGAGGCCGAGGCCGAAGTCGAGTAGAGCAAGGTCAGGACGCCGACCACGAACAACAACCCTACAAAAGAATTGACGGTCAACATGGATAGACTTTTTTACAAGTATGGACGACAACGAGATTCGACAAACCTACCAGAGCCGGAGTTTCCAGCAGCAAGCGCTGGATGCGCCTGACATGCTGATCGGCACCCGCAATCGCTCAGCCATGCCGATCTGGATTGCTGCTACTGCCGAGCCGACAACGACAGACACGCCCGCCGAAGACAATGCCAGCACGATCAGCGGGTCGGGCAAACGCCGGGCCAAGGATCATCCGGAGCCCTACCCGTATCGATTCGTGGAGGAAACGTATGCCTACTCGCCGGCCCAGTACAAATGTTTCGACGAGGTGTGGGTGAACGCCGTGGACCAGTTGATTCGGTTGGTGTATTTGTATCGACAGGACGAACGGGCGCTGGAAGAATCGTTGCCCGAAACGTTTGAGGAATTGCGATCGATGGAAGAAGCGCGCGCGGTGGTGGAACGAATGGCCGACCATCTCCAGCGCCGACGCACGCTATGTACGCGCTTGGACGTGGAGGTGACCCCCGAGTATTTTCGAGTAGCCAACAACGGCGACGGGATTCACGTGGTGCGACATCCCGACGAAGGTGTCTGGATTCCCGAATTCGTGCTGACGCGCGAACGCACCTCGACCAATTACAAGAACGACAATATGCCGCGCGGAGGCAAAAACGGCGTGGGGATGCCGTCGGTGATTGCCAATTCGCAATGGGTGACCGTCTGCACGCGCGACCGATTCTCCGGACTCCATTATACCCAAACCTTCCGCAACCACTTGCAGGACATTGAACCGCCAGTGATTCGTCCGATGCGGGCTGACGAAACGCCGGGCACGGAGGTGACGGTGTCGCTGGATTTTGCGCTGTTTGAATGTACGGGCAACGACGAAATCTTCACGCGTTTATGTCTGCGCCGCGTCATTGAAACCCTGTTCTATCTGCGCACGGTACCCTTTGCGCAGGACTTTGTGGCGGGCAAAGACGTGCAGTTGGAAGTGACCTTCAACGGCGCAACGGTTCCCGTGCCGTCGGTCCAGGTGGCCTGGCCACAGCTCTATCCGATGGAATGTCGATCGGTGTCGCCGACCGCGATGCTCACGCCGAGTTGGCATGTGCAGTTTGGATTGCTGCGGCAGAAACCAGGCGCGGGCAGCCACAACCACATGTCCATGGTGAACGGGGTACGGACCGAGCAGGGTGGCACGCATGTGGATACGACGATTGGCGAATTGTATCGGTGGTTGGCGCCGTTGGTGAACGGCGAGGTGGAACGTGTATTTCGCGCCGCCAAGGTGAAATTGGAAGCGGAGGTGGAAGGCGGGAACAAGAAGTTGATGGGTGTCAGCGGCACGCTGAAGAAGTTCCCCACGTTGACGCCCCGCACGTTGCGCGATCGTTTGTTTTGGTGCGTTTCCTGCGACATACGGAATCCGACGTACGATGGCCAATGCAAAGACCGTCTGGGCCAGAAGATCCAGCGCGAGACCGTGCCGCATTGGCACCTGGCGAGCAATTCGTTGTTTGGCGGGAAATGGCCCGAGGGAATGCTCAAATGGTTGCAGAAATGGGTGGTGCCGCAATTGGTGTCGGATTTGGTGCAGCCGGACTATCTGCGCTTGTTTCGCACGCCGGCCACGATTCGCGGCTTGGAGGACGATGTGAGTGCCGAGTTGGCGACCAAACTACGCGCCAAGACCGCGCCTGGCATGAAACGGGTCGAACATGTGTTTCTGGACAGTTTGCAAGACGCGGTGTTTGCCGGGACGGAGAAGTGGGCTGACTGCACGTTGATGTTCACGGAGGGCAAAAGTGCGCGTGGTGCGATTTTCGGCGCGGGGGCAACGGCGGATCATCGCGGGGACAATCGATATGTCGGCAGCATTGCTGCGCGCGGGAAAATTCGAACCTGCACGAACGTGAAATACATGGTGCTGATGAAATCGGGCACGGGGGTGTTGTATGAGTTTGCGAAATCCATGGGGCTGGAACAATACCAGCCGGGCGTGCATACCTTGCAGCAGGTAAAGAACACGATTCGTTACGGGTCGGTGACGACTATGTGTGACCAGGACGTGGACGGGATTCACATTCGGTCGTCGGTGATGAATTTCATCTACCATTACTGGCGCATGATCTGGCTGGGACTTCCCGCGTTTGTGAAGATCCAGAGCACGCCGATTGCCGAGGTGAAAGACACGCGCGCCAATCAAAGCTATTTGTTCTACACCCTGGCCGCGCTGAATCAGTTCTACGCGGAACATGGACGGGGCGATCATCTGAAGACGACCTATTTGAAAGGGTTAGGGAGTTCGAGCAAGGAGATGTTTGCGCGTTATTTCCGCGAATGTCCGCCCACCGTGGTGGTATTGGAAGATTCGCCGGAGTTGCAGCGATTGATGCATGATGCATTTTGCCAAGACGACGACGCGCGCACGATCCGGCGATTGCATGTGTGTGGGGACATGCAGACGGTAGAGTTGCAGTGGGATGGGTCGGAATTGGGTCCGCGCGCGCAGTCGGTCGCGAACCACACGGACATTTTGGATTTGTCGCAGCGTCGCGAGGTGACCTTGTATGAACTGATCAGCGTGGATTTGCGATGTTACTGGTCGATCACGTTGTTGCGCCACATGCCGAACCACGACGGACTGAAGATTTCGGAACGCAAATTGTTGTGGGGCATCATTCGGTATCGCATCATGAAATCGGGCGGACCAGGCGCGCAAATGAAGGTGGCGCAAATGGCGGTGAAGGCGATTGAAGACATGGCCTATCACCACGGGGAACAGAATGTGGCCGACATGTTGGTCCGATTTGCGGCGCCGCATTACGGCGAAGGCAACAATCTGCGGTTGTTTGGCAACCAGGGCAATTTCGGGACCTTCAGCGAAGATTTCGTGGCGGCGGCGGCCAGGTACTTGTTCGCCAACACATCGCGCGTGTTTGGCTATGTGTTTCGCGCGGAAGACGAGCCGATCTTGGAACTGACCACGGACGAAGACATGGATGTGGAGCCGATGGTGCTGGCGCCGATTGTGCCGTTGTCGTTGCTGATTCGTCAACGCGGCATTTCGGTGGGTCTGCGCCACGACAACGTGGTGTTTGCGGTGCCGGAGGTGGTGGAATATGTGCGTCGCTTGTTGGACTGGATGGAGCAAGACGAGACCCGTTGGACGTGTCCGGTGCGCGCGTTGCCGGAAGACATGCCGCGGTTCACGGCGACGCCGTATTTGGACGGTTTTGAGGGACGGTTGGTGTTGGACGGGCATACGGTGATTCAACACGGCAGTTATGTGCGCAGCGTGGCCGATCCCTGTTGCATTGAATTGCGCAGCGTGTCGCCGACGACGAAGTACTCGGACTACAAGAAGTTGTTGGAATTTTGGACGACGATGCCGGCCGATGGGTCGGCAAAGAAGGTGCCGCCGCCAGTACTGGACGGGAAAATCAAGTGGCGCGAATGGGTGCAGCAAAGTGTCGTGCGCATGGAGCCGTTGTTGGTGGACGGCAAATTGCGCACGAAGATTTGGTTTGCAAGTGCGGAGCATGTGGAGGCCCTGATGCACTGGCGCGGACGGGTATGTGCCCAGAGCAGCGAGGAGATGGATGGGGTGGAGAAGGCGTTGGAGTTGACGGATCATTACCGGGTGTATTGGAATTACCTGAACATGCACGGACAATTGCAGTCGTTCGAGACGGTGGAGTCGTTGGTGTGGCAGTATTGTCAAGTGCGGCTGTGGTTTTATCGTCGTCGCAAGACGTGTCTGTTAGCACGGTTGTTGCAGGAAGCGGTGGAGCAGGAAGAACGCGCGCGGTTTGTGCAGTTGCTGAACAGCCATGTGATGGAGGAATGGATGGCCTGTCGGAATGTAAGCGATCGCAAGGCGTTTTTGGCGCGTCACGGATTCGCAACGGCGGCGAACCAACAAGTGATGATTGATCATGTGAACGAAGACCACGTTGCGACGTTGCAGCGAAAAGCGATGCAGGCGCGGCAGATTTACGAAGGTTTGGTGCAGCGAAGTTTGATTGACTGGTGGCGTATGGAACTGTCGGAGTTTGAAACGGCGTGGGCGGCGACGTTGGAAGACGAGCAGAAGGCGGTGGCGCGCAATGCGCAGCGCCGAGAAGACGTGCCGCCGGAGACGAAGAGAGGCGGGAAGCGGAAAGCCGCGGTAGAGAAAGGTAGCGCCAAACGCGGACGTGCATAAATCATAATAGAATGTCATTTGACGATTCCATTTTGCTTAAGTATAAAAACAATACGCCGTTGACCGTGCAAGAGTTGCGCGTCATCATTCGCCGCTATAAAGAACCTCGATACAACAATGTGTTTTCCAAGTACCCATTGGGTGAATGGAACGTGAGCGAGATCACCGACATGCGCCGATTGTTTGCCGACTTGACCCACGAGCAAGAATTGTCCTTGGCCGAGGAAGATATTTCGAGATGGGACGTTCGTAATGTGACGTGTATGGATGAAATGTTCGCCAACACGGTGTGGAATCCAAATATCAGCGATTGGAACGTGAGTAACGTGACGTCGATGAAAAATATGTTTCACGACGCGAGACGATTCAACCGCTCCTTGGAGAAGTGGGACGTGAGTAACGTCACGAACATGGAAGGGATGTTCCACAACGCGCGTTCGTTCAATCAACCGCTGGCGTCGTGGAAGGTGGGCAAGGTGACGTCGATGAAAGAGATGTTTTGCAATGCCGCCGACTTTGATCAGCCGATCGAGTCGTGGGACGTGAGTAACGTCACGAACATGGAAGGAATGTTTGACGGCGCCGAGCAATTCAACCAGCCGTTGGTGGCATGGGAAGTGGGTAAGGTGACCACGATGAAACATATGTTTTGCGGCGCCAAGAAGTTCAATCAATCCATTAGCGTGTGGGATGTGAGTCGGGTCACGACCATGGCAGGGATGTTCAGCCGCGCGGAGAATTTCGATCAACCGATTGGCGCGTGGGATGTGAGCAACGTCACGAATATGCATTCCATGTTTTTCGATGCGTGTGTATTCAATCAACCCTTGGATCGATGGGATGTGAGCCGCGTGACGACGATGGAGAAGATGTTTAGCCATGCATACGCGTTCAACCAACCGATCGGATCCTGGAACGTGGGCAATGTCGAGTCGATGGTCAGCATGTTTCACAACGCGTTGCGATTCAACCAACCTTTGAATGCCTGGAACGTGAGCAACGTGACCTCGATGGCGGACATGTTTAACAATGCCCTGAAATTCAACGGGGCAATTGGGGCGTGGAATGTCAGCACGGTGAAGTCCATGAAAAACATGTTTTGCTACGCCAAACAATTCAATCAGTCCATCGAGGCATGGGACGTGAGTAATGTCACGACGATGGAACATATGTTCCACGGCGCGTGGTCGTTCAATCAACCCCTGGCTTCGTGGAAGGTGGGCAACGTGACGTCGATGAGCGAGATGTTTAGCGACACCAAGCAATTCAATCATCCGATCGGGTCGTGGGACGTGAGTCGCGTGCTCCGCATGGACAGAATGTTTTGCGATGCCAAGCAATTCAATCAATCCCTGGTGGCGTGGGACGTCTCGAACGTGTGGACGATGCGGAACATGTTTCAAAACTCCGCATTCAACCAGCCGATCTCGGGCTGGCCAGTCGCGAAAGATTGTTGCGTGGCCTACATGTTTTGCGACAGTCAATACAACCACCCATGGTTTCGCGAGCCCGTGTATGACGTTCACAATATTTTTGCCAATAACTTGGCCTATCGCCATCCAGTGCCCGCCGACAAGTGGTACGAAACCGGATTGAATCGCCACTTTACCGGATTGTTCAAGTCGGCCGGGCAACAACACATTCCCGTGCCACCCTATAAATTCGTTGTTGCAGGTGTAGTAGGAATAGGTGTGTTTGTATTGTTGAAACGATGGAAACGTTAATACTTAATGATACCTACATGTATAAAATTATTGTGTAGACTCAAAGTGCGAATTTCGCCAGCAGAAACGTTGTAGGATTCATATCGAACCGGTTTGCCGGCAACGACGACACAGTCGGATTTGAAAATCACTGGCACGCCCCGAAAAATGGGTATAGTAAACAGCTCGTTGCCGAGACAGGACAGCAGGGAGTGTTTGTAAATCAGGTGTTTGTCAACCCGCCAGGTGTAGTGCCCTTGTTTGAGACAGGTGGACAGCGCCTGGTGAAACGCTGTGCAGAGCTTGACTTTTTCAGCCGCGCGTACATTCATTTTTTTGAAAACAAACCGATTGCATGCCAGCCTGCTGGTCTTTGTTAGTCTACAATGCACGACGACCTCGCCCTGTTGGAAAAATTTCATCAACGACTTCCGCTGACCAACGAGGAACTGCGATATGTCGTGCGCGAATACAAAACGATCTTCCGCGAGTGCCCGCTCGGGCAATGGAACGTGAGTCAAGTCACGGATATGCGGTTGCTGTTTTACCAAGAACAGACGCTCAGTCGTCCCTTAACGATTGATGATATATGGTTTGGGCCACCCGGTGAGCTACAAGAATACTATAACATATTTCACGATTTCAACGAAGACATTTCTGCGTGGGACGTGAGCAATGTAACCGACATGACGGAAATGTTTTACGGCGCGCGAGCTTTCAATCAACCCATTGGATCCTGGAATGTCGGCAAGGTTACCTCGATGAAAGGCATGTTTTACGACGCGCGAGCTTTCAATCAACCTCTCACCACCTGGGACGTGTCCAACGTGACGACGATGGAAAACATGTTTGCCTACACCGACAAGTTCAATCAACCCCTACAGGATTGGAACGTTGGCAAGGTCACGAACATGGACCGTATGTTCTTCCATTCCGGCGCCTTCAATCAACCTCTCACCACCTGGGACGTGTCCAACGTTGAATCTATGAGCGGGATGTTTGCCGAAAGCGTGTTCAATTTACCAATAGGTATGTGGAACGTTTCCAAAGTGCTCAGCATGGAACGCATGTTCGCCTACAACAAACACTTCAACCAATCGCTGGAGGAGTGGAAGATTCATCCGAACTGCGATTTGAGCGCCATGTTTTTCTCCACCAACTACAACCAGCCGTGGTTTCGAAACGTAGTGTTCCGCGATTCCAAGACGATCCACGAAGTGCTCAAGAACAACACCGTTTACACCCATCCCGTCCCCAACCACTTGTGGCACATGACCGGACTCACCAAACGCTACTGGCTGCCCTGTCCGTTCCAGCAGCCAGGAACCCTCCACTGCCCCATGACCTGGGAGCGTCCCCATCATTTTGCAACCGTCGCGGTGCTGGCCGCCTTTGTGTTGAAAATCATTCGTTAATCATTAATACTACACACATGTTCGCACGCGTCGACAATCTCGCTCGCGTGTTCATCTACATATTCTAACATCTGCGGCAACTGTGCCGTCGAAAACAAAGCGCACACACATTGCACGTGTAAGAACCCATCACTGTTCACAATCGGCGGGAGTGTCGCTTGCAGCCGTTGCAGCACGGTTTGCCACTGAACCAAGCACCGCAACATGTGCTTCATCCAGGCCACGTCCCACTCCGCGCGCATTCGCATCTCCCCCGCCAGCCGTTCCATCTCTTCCAACAACACATCTTCTCCGCACCACGACAATTCGCGCCGACATTGGTCGAGCAACGCCTCGACTTTGTCCGCATCCATACAGGTCGCAAACGTCAAGCTATACACAATCTCCTTCTCCATATTCGATTGTGAAAACACACACAAAACAAAATGTGGATCCTCGTCGTGCTGCTGTGTCTCCTCTGGCTCACCGTCGTGCTGACCGAAACCTTACCTCCCCCCGAAGAAGGATTTCTCGGCTGGGGCGAACGTACCGACTCGGCACTCACCCAACGCGGCTTGCCCGCCTTTGCCATTCCGCGCGCCTTGACCTTCTCCACCACCGCGTCCCTGCAACCCACCACCACCGACCTGAAATTCTCCCAACTCATGGTGAAATCCGCCTACTCCCCCGCCTTTGACGGCCAGTCCTCCACCACCCGCGACATGCTTCGCTGGGCACTTTCCCGTGGCATTCGCTGCATCCATTTGGAAGTCTTCTTCGGACCCGCCAATCTCCCCATCGTCGGCGTCTCCCCCAACCAACTCGTCGCCCTCGAATCCAAGCTCGCGCGCGATGTCTTGAAAGTCACCGATACCGTCCAACTACTCCTCGAACACGCCTTCAGCAGCGCCATCACCCCCAACGCATCCGACCCCATGATCGTCATCTGGCAACTCCAAACCAGCGGCGAACGCGTCGATACCCTCGCCACCCGACTCCACGAATGTCTCGCCCAAGCCCTCCATCGCAGCTTCCAAGGCGCCTGGTCCGACGACACACGCTTCGCCGACACCGCCAATCGATTCCTCTGGGTCGTCGAAAGCACACATCGACTCGCCGCTAACCATCCGCTCCGCTCCACCGTCCACGCCATCGCCAACGAAGGATTCGTTCGCATCGTGCGCGATCGGGCCCTCATGATGCACGGCGGGTCCGGACACAAATCCGCCGCCGGATTCGTCGTCGCCCTTCCCGAAGGCAATCCCCACGCCGGCTGGCTCACCCGCATGATCCACAGCCAACAATATGCCCCCGTCGATTTGAAACACGACATCAGCAGCGCCAATCGCGTCAATGCCATCGCCGTTCCCTATTTCCAAAACAATCGCTTGCGCGCAGACTATGAAGCTATGTTTGAACGTTACCACCACGCCTGGATCCCCCTGGCCATGGTCCGAACCACCTTGTTCGGGTAATCCTCGTGGCCGGGTTCCATACACATTCCGCAAGGTTCGGCCGGCGTCAGCGAGACGTCTAGCTCGCGCCAATCCGACAACGAGCATAGCGAGCTACGGGTACAAAGGGCGGAGCCCATTCATCGTTTCTTGGGTTTGGTCTTGCGCTGGACGTTGGACGTCTTTTGCTCGATGGACTGGACGAGGGCGTCAAGCGCGTCGTCTTTGCCGGCGTTGATGTTGTTCCAGATGCTGACGTTTTCGTCGGAGGTGCAGTAGGCAAGATCGGCGGACGCGTCTTTGCGTTCCTTCAGTTTCTGTCGAAGTTTCTCCTTCATGGTTTCGGCGGCCAAGCGGTTGTTGATGACGGTCATGTTGATTTTGGCGTTGGGTTTGGCTTTGCCGGCTCGGATGGCTTGTTCCAGGTAATCCTTGCGGTCGGCCTTGTCCATCTTGGAGAGTTTCTGGAGGATCTGCATGGTTTCGCGCCGCAATTCCTCCTCCTTCACTTCGCCGCGTCGGATTTTGTCCTGCAACATGTCGTGCATCATTTTCATGATATCCCCCCACCGATCACTGTGGTCTTTCATGAATTTCTGGAAGAGCTGCATCTGTTCTTTGGGACTCACATAGCGCGGGCCCTGGGCATCGATTTCCTGCTGCATTTGCATCATGCCCTCGTAGATGTCCGGGAACTGGGTGCGCACTCGATCGATGACTTCGCTGAGCAAGGCGCCCATTTTCATGGAACTGAGTTTGTTGGCCCAGTCAAAACAGTGTTGGTGGGTAGCGGAACGTCGGCGCGGACCGTCGGTGAATTCCTCGTCGTCGTCCATGGCTGACGACGCGTCGGCGAATTCGGGGCCCATGGTTTGCAAGAATGCCTGGATGCGTTCGCTGACTTCTTCTGGATCCATGGTCTGCAAGAAATCGTTCTGCAGATCCTTGAAGCGGTAATCGTTGGGATCGGTCGAGAGGCTGACCATCACGGTGAGGCGGCGAATGGCGTCCCAGATGGCTTCTTTGGCCGCGGTGTCCGAGTCGTCGATGGCTTCAAAGAACCAGCGGAAATCCACCCCGGGCAAAAACACGCTGTTGCCGCCAGAGGCGCTGTCGAAGATGTTGAGATCGTGAAAAAGGAGTTGGCCAAACTGGCCCAGGATCACCGAGGCGCAGTAGCGACGAAGCTCTTCTTCGTCGGGCAAGGCATAGAGCGCCATTTCCAATCGCGGCTGCAAGGCCGGAAATCGCTGGATGGCGGAGCGCAAAAATCCCTGGGCAAATTCGGTGATGCTGATATCGGCGGTCTGGTGCTGCATCTTTGATTGCAACGGGCCACCCCAAAAGGTTGTGGTCGTCCAAACGCGCCTGCAAAAAAAGACGACGCAAAGAATGCTGTGCGTGGAAACGCAAACATGTACGAAGACGAAGATGATACCTGGTATGATGCGGCGGAGACCGGTGCCGCCGTGTCCGCAACCACCCCCATAACCGGCACCAAACGCAAGCGCGAGACTGCGACGACCGACGATGCGGCTGCCCGTCCCGAAGGAGGAGCTGCGGGCGGAGGAGGAGCCGATGAGGAGACGTCTGCGCCGAAACAGAGTCGCGTGGAGTTGTCGGAGAACATGGATGACTCCAAGTTGTTGTTTCGCGTGACCACGACCGACACCGAGACCCTGCAGCGCCTGTTCCAATGCATGAAGGAGATCGCGGGCAACACACACATTTCCATCCAGTGTTCGCGCGAAGGCATGTTCATCAGCGGGCAAAGCAGCATGAAAGACGAGTACGTCGCGATCCATTTGCGCCAATTCCAGCAGCTGTATATGCGGGAAGGCAACGACGTGTTTCGGTTCTCCGTGTACCCGAAGGAGTTTGTGAAGACCTTCTCCAACTGCGTGCCGGGATCTAGCATCTCCTACGTGATTCGCGAAGACGCGATCGACCAGACCAACGCGCCATTCAAGTTGGTGGTGGCGATCGTCCATGAGACCCGGGCGGAAATCATGTTTCACTCGATGCGGTTGTCGCAGCATACGCCGATTTCGTCCATGTTGTTGCACCACGAGTACAAGACTCAGATCCGGTGCACGGCCAAGGAACTGCTGGCGCTGTCGAAACGATTCACGCTCGAGAAGGAACGCAGCAGCACCAAACCGACCTTCATCACCTTCATGTCGCGCAACTCCCATTTCTCGGCAAGCTGCTCGAACCAATTGTCCGACGGCTTCTACGACCGCGACTTGTCCGAGCAGAAGGAACTGCATTACGTGCGCGAAGACGACCCGGACGAAGCGATCTCCGTCGTGCTCAACTACAAGTCGCTGAACAACCTGCTCAAGTGCTCCGTGCTGAACATCCCCTGCGTCATCATGCTGCACAACAACATGCCGATTCGGCTGAAGTTCGAGCTCGGGCGACAAAACGAGGCCAACTTCTTTCTGCAGCCCGCCAACCCGCACGCTATGTATCGTGAAAAAAGTGACGCCAAATCAATGTTGTGATCTAAAAAAAGTGACGCCAAATCCTCGCGCGCGGAATGCTCGGAAAATGGCCCGCGATCCACGTGTCGAACAATTCATCACCCACTTCACCGCTTTCTTAAAATCGCTGCAAGAGTTGCGCGGCATTCTGCCCGCCTCCATGGTCAGCCAGGTCGACGAAATGCGCAGCAAATTCGACATGGCCAACAAGCTCAACGTCTTGCTCACGCCGCGCCTGTTGGACGAACGCATCATTCAATACCCCGAGCTGATCAATCCGATCTTCGACAACGACCTGGATTTGTTGTGCAGCGACGAGTATGCCGAGCGCATCCAAAAGCGTCTCACGGCGGCCGAGCGCGAACATCTGGCCACCAGCGGTCCGAATTCGGGTCTGGAAAGCTTCCTGTCGCTCGTCCAGACCATGGTCAAGAATTTGCCGCGCGATCAGTGCAACACGATTTTCGGCCATATCCAAGACGCGCTCATGGATGTGACCGACATGACGGATCAACAGCCGTACATCTTGGTGCGCCAAAAACCGGTGGCTGCTGCTGTCAACGAGGTCGCCGACGAGGAGGACGTCAAGAAGAAGACAGACGCGGAAGACGAGGACGTTCCTCCGGCCAAACGTGCCAAATTGTAATTTGTTTAAGGATTTGTTGTGGTTGTTGTTGGTGCCGTAATCGGATTTTGACTTCCAAAAGTAACACTCGGCCCGGCCAGTTGAGGTGGAGCAGAAGGAGGCATGGTGGCTGGCAATGGACCTTGGCCCAGAGCCACGGGTCCGCTCGGTCCCCCCACCGCGGGATTCACGGGCGGCGGAAGAATCGAAATGGGCGGCGGAAGGATCGGCGGCTCTGCGGCAAACGGTGCAGCGGCCGCGGGTGGATTGGCCGGCGCGGCAGGTAGTGGTGGATAGTTTGCAGGTGCCGCTGGGGTGGTGCTGCTGCTGCGCATCCAGCCAGTCAGTCGATCCCACCATCCAGGCCCGCCGCTGGAAAGGGGGGAGACTGCCGTCATCGTCGGGAAGAAATACATATAGAGCGCGATCAACAGCACGAAGGCGCTGACCATCACGATGGCGACCGACATGGTCGTGAACCACTGAATTTCATCCTTGGAATCCTTCACCTTTTGCTGGTCTACGTCGGAGTCCTTGGTCTCGTTTTTCAACTGGTCGTTTGATTCGGTAATGGTGCTATCGGCCATCTGGGAAAAAAAGGCGCTTGTCGCAGTTTTTGTGTTGTAGGAATCGTGTAAAAATGCAGACCGCCCACGACCTGTGGACCGCCTGGTGTCGCAGCTGTCCCGCCAACGTTCCCTATTGGTGGTTCTATCACTGGCAGCAATGGAAACTCCATGCCCAATGGTCGCGTGCCTGTACTGACACCCCCTGGCAGCATCAGCTGGACGCGCTGGTCACCGACGCCGCCACAGTCCAAGTAACCCTGCGCATCACCGACATGGATACCCAACAAGGCTTTGAACGCATCCACACCCTTCCCGTACCATCCACCGTCCTCGATTTGCTCACCTATCCCGCCGAGGCCGTGCCTCAGTGTCTCTCCTGGTCGACCGACGTTCGCGCGAGGCTACGGGTCGATCCCATCACCTGGCATTTGCAGCGACTCTTGCCCGACGGCCATCCCGACCCGACCATTCCGTCGTGTCCCGTATTCGCCGTGCTGCGCGCCCTGGATTGTTCCCCCAACGAGGAACAATGGATGATCTTGCTGCGCCATCTCGAAGCTCCCCAGGACCACGACCCGCTGGCCATGATTCTGGCCATCGAGCAGTCGCGCCACCAAGTGGCCGAAGGACACGCCTGGCTCGCCCAAGCCACACCGTCCTGGTTTGCCTGCGCGGACAACGTCACTGCGCGGGCATGGTATCTACTCTACCTCATTCACGTCCGACACTATCAGTTCCCCGATGAACCCCGCGCCTGTTTGCCGGCCATGCATCTTCGTACAGACATCGAGTCTGGATTAGACGCATACTGGAAGCAACACCAAGCCCGCATGCAATTGCATCTTCCCGTCGCGGCGCTCATGGATCTCCAGCCGTCCATCGCCTTTCGAGATTTGGATCCGCCCGGACAGTCTCCCACCGTCCTCTCCGACGCCGCGATACGACTGTTTACCTACCACGGCATGCTGGATCCGGTCACCTTGGAACTCACCACCTTTGCCCGCATCACCCATGGCGTCGTGGACGAATCGGCTATTCGCACATGGTTGCAGGACCATCGATGTCATTGGATCACCCGGCATTCCGTCCAATGGCCGGGATGTGCCGTGCACTGGGTCGTCTGGAACGACCGACTGGTGGGATGGATGTGTCCCGAAGACGCCCTTGCCGCATTCCACTGTGCCCCCAAATCCACCGTGCGTGAACTCGGCGTCATCTGGACCCCCTTTGCCCTCTACCTGCGCACCGACGCCGGACGATGTCAGCGCATGGTACTTGGTAGGGGTTCAACCCCTACAACCCCGGCCCCGATCGTCCAGAATGGGCAAGCGGGTCGCGGTCGCGCGGAGACGGTGCAGGAAGCGGGTGACACGCTCGTGCCGCGATGGCTGGATACCTGGGAAATGCAACGACACGGCCAACTTGGCGGCGACGGTATCTACGGGTTTCTCGAGCCACATCCCTACAGTTTGGTGTCGTGGCACACACGTCAGATCCCCTTCCTGGGCCACTGGTCGCCCCTGCAGTGGCAATGTGGCGACACGACCCCGTCTAATCGGGATTATGGCGCCACGACTGCCTTGGTCATGCCCGAGGGTGTCGAGCGCACGACTTGGCGAGGTGATATGGTGATCCTAGAACGGCGCGCCGAACTCTTGCCCGAAGAATGCTGGGTATCGATGCGCATGGCCGCTCAATGGGTGCGAAACGAATCCATGGAACTCTGGCTACCCGCGGTCCCGCAACGTCCGCTGAACATGGACGCCTATCCCTATTTGGACCCCGAAACCGGAGTGGTGCGGGTAGGCGTCCGATTGAAACCGCGCATGGTCGTGGCCATTGCCTGTCCCGACATGCCGCTGATGGTTCCGTCCGAGGTGGTGGGATGGCGAGTGACCCACGTCGAAGGAACGCGCATGCTACTCACGCGCGCCCGATGTCTCGAGCCGGGCGACTGGCTGCATACCCGACACGGAGTGGGTTGGAAAGTGACACGCGTGAGTACGGCCATCGAGGAAGCCGATGTGTGGATCTCGGCCGTGGAACAATTGCCGCCATGGTCGTTGTTCGCGGAACATTTCGCCAGCGAACGATGTCCCGATCGGTTGGTCAGTGCCGGCTGGAAATTCACCCACTGGAATCGCAAGGCCTCGTTTCGTACCTTGAAAGTGTTTATGCAATGGTGTCCTGCCCGGCCGGACGAAGGAGGAGTCTGTGTTCGCGAGTACCGCGAAGAGGAGGAAATGGTGGTGGTCGACGTCCCGCGGTCGTGGTGTGACGGCGGGGACGAAGCCACGGGTGCCATGCAGACCTCCGAGCCGCGATACCGGGTCTGCATGACGCAACGACAATGGCAGCAGTATTGCCAAATGACGGCTTGGGGCCAAGACGTGCGTTTTGCCGTGCAGGGGCCACCGCGACCGCAAGACCCGTTGTGGTTTCCATCCATTCCGGGCGTCGTCCGCGCCTGGCTCGCAACCCAAGACGATGTGCAGCGATTTGTGAATCTGGCAACCGAGACGTCGGATTCGGAGTCGGAGGAGACGGAAAAGGCGGCGGTGGTCCCCGAGCCAACCACGGCGCCGACGCAGCCTGGGCCCGAGCAGATGGACGAAGAGGTAATCTACCCGCCTCGCCATTGGTTGTGGACAAGTTTGTATATGCCGGATTCGGTATCGGAGGAACGTCGCATTGAAGACACGCGACAAATGGTGCAGCATTTCCCCACGTTGTGGGAAACCCGGGTGAATGGATTTTGGAATCGCAATTCGCAGCAATTGGTGCCGTGGTTGGACGAGGAGATTTTGGAAACCTTGCGCTCGGAGCGACAGCAACAGACGGAGTGGCAGACCCCTTGGTTGCTGGCGTCGGAGGAACCCGTGCACAAACGCGCACGGGTGGACGATCTTCCTGCGCCGACACTTCCCGCGCAGATGATGGTGACCCATGTGTCGGACGCAACGAAACCACAGGAAGTGATTCGCCAAATTGGATCCATGGCGCAATTGGCCTCGGGTGAAATCGTGTCGGTGAAAGACCTGACGCCATGCGCGCAACAGCCGGCGGTGCCAGCCACCCCGATCATGACGATGCCCGCTGCCGCCCAGCAACCGGCAGTGGTGATGATCAACACGGGGAAGGTGACCATGGATGCGTCCAATCCAAGCGCGATGACGGCGACGCCAAATAGTCGGCGTGGTTCCGAAAAGAAAGAGCCGCCTGCATTGCAAGTCGTGTTGCGATGATCAAAGTTACCGTTACACAAAGCAAGTCGATTGAATTGGATTATCACGCGACCAAACCCGATTCGTTCAGTCATGCGTTTGACGTGAATTCCATGTTCGAAGTAGCCAAAGCCGCTGTCACTTCGTCCGCCACCTTGGGAACAACGCCCGCTGTCACAACGCCCGCTGTCACCTTGGGAAAAACAACGCCCACTGTCACAAAGCCCGCTGTCACAAAGCCCGCTGTCACAAAGCCCGCTGTCACAAAGCCCGCTGTCACAACGCCCGCTGTCACAACGCCCGCTGTCACAACGCCCGCTTTCACCTTGGGAACAACAACGCCCGCTGTCACTTCATCGGGCAGTGACGAGCAGGCAAACAAAAGGTTACGTCCTAACCCGTTGTAGTTTCTGTTCCCAACTGCCGCCTGCGATAGTTCAGGATGTCGGGAAGATGCGTGCTCGACCAATCGTTTACCTGAATACGCACATATGTCTTTTGACGCGGGTGCAAAAAGAGGAGACACATTCCGCGCACCGACAAGTCGTATTTCGTTTCCAAAATGTATTTGTAAAGATTCAATTGTAATGTATACTCATGCACATTCACGCTTTTCAACATGGACGTGCAACGCACTATCCCCGAGTTTGAACTGGGCACCGGTTGCTCGATTTTTTTGCATCGCTTCCAATCGTAAATCCAAATCTGGTCGTCCTCGTCGCGAAACACCATATCGATCGACCCACACAAGGCCAGCTCTTCGTGGAACACCATCCACTCGGATCGATATGGCTTCAACAACGGGTAGTCGGCCAGAAACGCGCGAAAGAAATCCAACTCGCGAAACGTCATCGCCTCCTCCCCGTACATGTCGTACTTCTTGTTCCAAAACAATTCGATTTGTTTGTGCATCTTCGTCCCAAGCCCCGACTGCACATCACCATTGTCCTTCCACTTCTTCAAAATCTCCTCGCGGGTCATGCCCGTGTATTCATACGTCGGGTCGTTGGCCTGGTACCTCCGCCCGCGCAACACCATTGTCACCCCCAGGTTGGGATCAAATTCCTTGAACAGCGTCTTCTTGAAAGTCGTCACGGATACGTACTTGCCCGTTTTCCAATCCACGTAATACCGATGTGGCCCTTCATCCATCCAGACCCGCTCATCCCGTTCGTGCGGATGGAGTTTGGCCAGATAGGTGGCCTCCGTCGCGTTCGCCGCGCGCATCCGTTCCAGCTCTTCCTGCGTATATTCGGGCTCGTCTTCCTTCGGCGGCTCTTCTTTCGGCGGTTCTTCTTCGACCGCCGTTTCTTCCAACACCACCGCCAATGGCCGTTTTCGATTACGCAACAAACCGCTCAAATCGACAAACATGCAAATGTTTTCTCAAGGTAACTATCGTGTTCTGTTTAGTTTTTAGCATACATCGCAGCGGCATTGGCACGACGCTGCATCAATTGTTCTCGCTGACTAAGCTGGGGAGTCGCCGGCGGACGCCATTGTTCTTCGGCAGCTTGGGCTTGCTTCTTGGCCGTATACACATTGCCCATCCACACCCCGCCGACCATCGAGAAAAAGGCAATGCCAATCTGCGCCCACAACGGCACCGAGAAGGTACGCAGATTGCGACGCACAAATCGACCCATCAACCCCTGGAACGGTTCGCGCTGCTCGCCGAACTTATATCGCAATCCTTGCAGATCCGCTCCCCAGTCTTTGCCGACCTCTTCCAGACCGTCCACCAACGACTCTGTGCCTTCCATCAACAGGTTCGTCACCTGCTTGTTCTCGACCACCCGCAACCATTTCCCATACTCGAGCAGCACCTGGTCGTCCGTCAGCTCGTCCACATTGTAGGTTACCGGAATCATCGACTGGGCGATCCACTCGCTCAAATCCTGACGGTAATCCAACAAATCCAACTCGCGGTTCTGGCGGGCCAGGTCTTCGGGCGACAACTTCTCATACGTCGGCGTATCGTCCATGTCGACCGCGGGTCGTTTGGCCGACGGTGCGCCATAGTCGTCACGATCGTCCAACGATCGTTTGCGCGATTCCGGTCGCGTATAAGACGGAGCATCCGGCGGTGGAATGGTGTATCGCAGTTCAGGTTCTGGCAGCGGCGGAGGCGGAGGAATGGCCGAGGCGGTCGGCGTGGATTGGTAGCTGGTGTCCAGACCGCTATAGGTAGGATCGAACGAGGTGGTCGTGAGCGGCTCGAACGCATCAAAGGTCGCGGGAATCGCTGCAGGCGCGGGCGTAACGGTGAGTGGCTGCGGATCCAGGAAATTCACCGTCATGTCCGTGTTGCCAATCGTCACCGGACCCGCGCGGGCGGGCAAAACAGTCTCGTCAAAGTCCATCATGGTCTTTCTGTCTTCTCGCCCCGCCGCACCAAACGCCGCGTATCAAACGCGCTATTACATGAATGTATCGTTCTTCCAGGCAATCCCACGCCATTCGGTTCGCATAGACTCGGCCGTCGCTCCAATCATCGTATCGATACGTGTTCCCAGTTGTTTACTGTATTTCTGCTTCTCGTCGTTGGTGATACAGCCATTGACTTGTTGGTACCAGGTCGCGAAGCGGGCGTTCAGTTCTTGGCGACCAATATGATCGGCTGCGTCCTGGGTATGGCGAATCGACATCGAGATGAAATGGCCGCATGGATCGCGCTGGTTCAGGAAGAACGCCGTCGATTTGCGTACTTCTTCCGGACGCGCGGTATCGTCGGGCAATACCGCATCGGTGCGCAAATAAATGTCCACCAACAACACCAAGAACACTTGGGCCAAACACTTCAACTCCTTGTCGTCGATGCGTTCGACGATGAAATGGTACTCTTTGGGCACGCCCGGAATGTATTCCATGTGGTTGCGAGACATGTACCGCGCCACAGCTTCAATCACGCAGAAACGACGAGTCATGCCGAAATCCACCGCGGCGAGGCGAATCATGTAGTTGGACACCAGGAAGGGCATCGCCTGGACGATGAATTCGTGAATCTTGTTGTTGAACAATTCACGCGCCTGGCTTGTGTCGGTCGCACCCACGTTCGCCTTCAACGCCAACGGACTGATACACATGTCTTCGGCGGTCTCGGCCGTCACCCAAATGCGCGCCCGACGCATGGCGACCAAGAACGGATTGGGTTTGGTGGCATCTGGATCCACCGACCACAACGAGTGTGGCGCCGTTGCATACAGCGCGCCAAACACATGCTTGAGAAATTTCGCGAAAAAGGTCGATTTCCCATTCTTGCCCAATCCGTAAATGTAATGCAGCACTTGTTCCATCTGGTGGTCGCCGCGCAAACAGCATGCGAAGACGATCATCATGTACTCTTCCACGGCCTTTTGCGGAAAATTCTGGGAGATATATTTTCGCACACGTTCCACACGACTGCGAAAATTGCCCGCGCCCGGTAACAAGCCGGGCAACATCTTGTCTTCCAATTTGTCTTCAAACTCGCTCAGCAACTCAACCAATGTCGCTTCTTTGCGCACGACCCGGTCCCACTCGGCCTGCGACAACAGACTGCCCAGGAACACATGGCCGCAATGTTCCGTCAACAAATCCTCCGGCGACGTCTCGCGAAACAACTTCTGTTCCACGTCAAACACCCCGTTGGCAAACGGAAACAAATGCATCTGCTGATTGAACTTGTCTTCCGCGTAATCGACCTGGAAATACGGCAACAACATGCTCTTGATGTCCTTCACCTTCTTCCCCGTCTCCAGCAAGATCCGCATGGATTTGTACATGGTCAGTTGAAACATGGCCCGACGCACCTTCAATTCCAACTCGCGGTATTGCTCGGCCGGCGGCTGTCCGGCAAACTGGTTGTTCAGCTCCATCTGCTCCTCCGACAAGGACTCCACCACTTTGAACGAACTCGCAATGATCCGCTTGATGTTGCTGATCTTGTCCTGCTGGATCTCGTGTGTCAACATATGCGTCGCCTTCCAATACCCGCCTTTCTGCAAAATATACACGTCGGGCAACATCTCCGAGCCGGCACGAGGAATGCCTGACGTAATCAGTTCGCCGCGAAACATCTCCGCCAAATACCGCGCGATCTGCGCTTCCGTCAACGACGTGGGTTCCGTGCGTTTGCGTTTCTTGCCGCGTGTAGGATTCAATTCTTCCACTTGCTCACTCTGGTCCCGCAACGCCATCTCGCCATCAATGTCCAACTCCATCAGCCGGCCCCAGAACCGACGATCCAGTCGCACACACTCCAACTCGTTGCAGCGACGGGCCCAATGCATCAAGGTCGTCAGCGACACACCGTCCTTCTCCTGCGCGACCGAACGCACCAAGGTTCGATTCGTCGTCCACAGCGGGATCCACTCCCGCGCCACGCGTTCAAAGTCGTTCTCGTAGTACAGATCCGTCGCATTCACGGGCTGGTGGCGTCGCATCACAAACAGGATCCACACCCCCAACATGATCGGGTGTTCGTCGCGCAACGCCCAACATACCCGGATTCGGTTGAAATGGTTCCCCGCGTTGTAATACTGCGGACTCAGCAACATGACAATGTCCGTCACGTGGCGAATATGGGCCACCAGGAAGGGACTGAAATCCCGCAACATCTGGCGTACCCGTTCCTCGTATTGTCCCTGCGCCATCGCTTCCTCGTACACGACACATGGTTTGTAAGTACTGGCCCAACGATATTGCAGGCGAGGATGTTGGATCAATCCCGTGGGCAGTTGTTCATCGTCCATGCCATCATCGTCGTCATCCGCATCAGGCGGAAAATAGTTCATGTTCCAAAACCGCGTCAGCTTCGCCACCTCTGTCAACACGGGCTCCGACGCATTGTGTTCGGGCTGTAACAACGCCGTCCACAAATGCCGCAACTTCTGCAACCCGGTTTCCCGCCAACGGACCAAGTTGTTGACAATATGCTGCAATTCGCACATCAACGTCTCCAGATGCTCGGCATCGCGCGGATCCATCTTCCCATGATGCATGCTCAGCAGACGTGCATCTGCGGCCGCCCGCAATCCGTTCACCACGGTCGTCGTCGAGTTGGGCAAACGCAACTTCACCTCGGAACGCTGGAACCGATAATTGTTTTTCTGGAACGCGTCGTAGAGACCAAATCCCGCCGAATGGAATCCCACCTGAAATGGCAGGGTTTGTTCCGGGACCGTACGAACCGATGTTTGTGTCACAAAGTCGATCACCATCTCCATACTCTCCGGATGCAACGACTCCAACTGGTCGATCACTTCGGGGGTCACAATCTGCGTATCGTCGGCTCCCTCCGGATAGACCGCATACTGCGCGATACGCTGGATCCGGTATGGCTCGCGGCCTGGCTTGCAGCTTTTCCAAGGCATCCAATTGCCTCCACTGGCCACGGCTTGGTCGTACACCTCGTCCCAGTCCACCACTCCTTCCATGTTGCGGCGAATCGGCAGTCCATGGGTTAATCGCCACTCGTCCAAGTCGCGGCTGAATCGTTCCTCGCGCAACATCGTCTCGCGGAACAGACGCTGGTGGGGCACACTCATCTGGGTGAAAATCATGATATGCACACCGTCTTTCATGTCCGTGGGACTGTTCATGTGAATGAACGGCTGCGTAAAAATGGCATAATGCACATCGAAGGTGTCCTCGCGCACCACAAACTCTCGCATGCCGCGCATGATCCACGCCACCAACTCTTGCGTCACTGCCGGCGTCATCATGGACGGCGGGGTCGTTCCGTCCGCGGGCATCGGAACCAGACTGGCGTCGTAGTGGAAGTCGAAGTCAAACACCATCGGGCCAAACCCCTGCAAAATCTCCTTCGCACTCAGCCGCGGACGTTCCGTCAAATGCCGCGTGACCGCCGGACGATGATTCTGCTGATACAGCGACTGCACATATCGCCGGATGAATTCGTCGCGGTCGTAATCGGAGACCCGGTAATTGCCCCCGCTCAGACTGAACAAGTTGCCGTCATAATCCAAGTGACACGCGTTTTCGTCGCGCTCCAACGCGCGGATCGCGGTGTCGATGTTCACCTTTCTTCCGCGCAAAAATGTCTCCATTCGATTGTGTTGAATCCGCCTCGAGCCAATTCTATTTTTCTATCATCAGGGCTCCGCCCTGAAACCCGCCGGGGCGGCTTTCAGCCACCCCCCTCTGTCAAAAGCTGACGCCGCCGGCGAGTGACCGAGCGGCGCGGGAAGACGAAGAAGAGCAATGAACATCGTTAAGTATTACACAGAAATTTCCGTGGGTTCGTCGGTCGATATGTTGGGTTTATAGGGATGACGCCCGATCTGTCGGGCGCATTTGGGTTCACGAGCGTTCGGTCGGAATCGAGTGACGCTAGGGTCTTTCAGCTCCCGCACCAAGGTTTTCAAACATCCTGGCGGCGTAACCCGATACACGGCCACATAGTGTTTATAGCTTTCCCATAGATCCGACTCTTCAAACGCCTGCGCCGTGGGAAAATACTGAATCGCTTGCTCGATGTACTGGAGCCTGCCAAGCATATCCGTGGCCAACTCATTTGCCTTCAGGATGGCATAGGTCGTGTCGGGATCTTCTGGCTCGTCGTTCGTTTTCCGATAATCCAGTGGTGCCGGGATTTGCTCGGACCAATAGCGCACCAGGGCAGTTCGTCCGCTTTGGATGCGTGACCGATCCGGCACTAGCGCAAGGTATTTTTTGAACTCTTCGAGATGGACAAAGTAGGAGATTGTGTCGTAGACCAATGACAATTGCATGCGTATCTTCGCATTCGAAGTGCGCTTGATTGTGTCTCGAAGTAATGCTAAATGATAAGTCATTTGTTAATGATTAATCTCAAGATACCACCCCACGACCGGGGAAACCCATTCATCTACCCTTATTCCTACAAATCCCGACGTCATGACAATCTCCTGCTCCTGCGCGGGCTGCTTCCACGTCACCGGCACCGAACGGGTTCCTTTCGGGATGAATCGCAATGGCAATCCGTTGGTCGGGTTTGATACCCGCGGACGTGTGAACCAACGGTCCCACGAACAGCACCAGCGACTGCCTGGAGGCCGATATCCCGTCAGCGGGAATCGACAAAACGTGTTGGGTTCGGTACCTCGGTACGGCAGGAATACGTTTACCCATCCATCTATCCACGTCGTGTCGCCCGACCCGGCACGACCGCCCGATTTGCAAATCGTATTCCAAAATTGTTCATCCCCCATTCCCCCCGACTCGGCGGTTGCATATTCCGTCTCCAATTTCTTCAAAAGCGCAAGCAGAGATGGCAGCCATTCCATCGCAAACGCATACATGCATCGCGCCCGTACGAGAAACAGCGCGGCCGGAAACAACCTCGTCCAATCCTCCCGGGTTCCATCCATACGCACCCGCGGAATGCCGCATTGGGTAACAACCGTGAAGTCGAAATAATGGCGCAGCAAATGCATCGAGGTCATGCCCCAAATCGTGCGGTCGGTCGATGTGGCCGTCGACATCGGGATCATCAATTCGCTCATCACCCCCGGCGCTGTATTGGCGCGCAGCTGCGCCACAAATCCATCCACGACACTCGCCCAATCGTTCGGTCCGTCTGGCCGAAACTCATTCCGTTCCACCGTCAGACCTTTGACATCGCTATGACGTACCCACTTGGACCGCAACTCGTCCGCATGCAGAGACACGTGGTCGGCCACGGCCTGCAGAATCATCAGCCAGACATGGTGCGGGGCAATGGCGAGTGGTCGGTGATCGTCAAAGGCATGTTTGGCCGCAAATACAAACCCATGCATGCTCCGACAGCATGTCCACTCGGACGGCGCAGTCGAACACGCTCCTTCGTCCACGAGTCGATTCGGCATCAGCTCTCGATAGGTGCAGGTGGCCACCTCCTTGCAGGGAGTCGGCAAGTCCGAACGAAGATGGATTACGACCATTTAATTGTGTGACGTCTCGCTGTCGCGGGGGGTGGCAACCGCGTTGCGTTTCACGCGATGGGTATGAATAGATCGGTCACGGAACAAAAGTGATGAAGACATGTCCGCCTACATTCAAGCTTATGGCATCTTGGCATATCGGCCACGACCCGACACCGGGGAGTGGGAATTCCTCTGGGTGAGGCGCGGACATACGTACGGTTTCACGGAGTGGCAGCACCACTTGCCCAGCATTCACTATCATTTCCATTTCTTGAAAATGGCCTCGCAAATGACGCAACACGAACAAGACGAAGTGCGTTCGCAGACGGCCGCGAATCACCCGTTGCAGGGGGTGATGGAGTCCCTGCCGCGCTCTCCGTGGCTGGAAGCAGATTGGGGGTTCCCGAAAGGTCGCAAGCAGCGCAGCCAGCCGGAGAACGGATATCATTGTGCCCTGCGGGAGTTTGCCGAGGAAACGGGCGGTCGGGCAGAGTGGTTACTGGATCCCGATCCCGAACTGCCGCGACAGCTCGACGACGTCTTGCTCGGCACCAATTTCCAAAAGTATCATCAAATCTATTTCGTGCGCCGATTGCGCGACGATATTCAACTCACCGACTTTCATCCACAAACCTCGGAAATCGACCAGGTAGCCTTTTTCACCGTGGCCGAGGCATTCACGAAAGTGCGGTCATATCAGCGCGAACGCTTGCGGGTATGTCTGGCGCTCTACCGGAGCATTGGCAGGCGCGCACCCATCGCCACCCCTGCTGCAATTGATCACCCGTCCAGTTCCGAGGCGGGGCCGGAATGCGCGCGTCACACACCCATCGAGGCACGGATACGTGGTGGCGAAGATACTGCTGCAACGTCGTCCAGCGGTCGCATGATACCGCCGCCCACTGCACCCAAACCACCCAAGTGGGAGCGAGGCACGAAGCCACTGTCGCATACCACGGCCATTCCTGTTCCCAAACCGGCCGCACCACGTCGTCCGGACATGGACGTATCGCGATGGCCTTGGCTACCCAATCCGTCTCGTCCGCCGCCGGGGGAAGAGGACCTCGGGTCACGTCGGGCGTCGTCGCCCCATAGCGCAACAGCCACATGGTGGCCGGTGTCGGCCAGCCCTCCTTCGTATACGCCCGCGGCAATGCATAGGGCGCCACCGACACCTGTTGTGTCTGCAGCCATTGTCGAAATGCCTCGCCGTTCGGATGATGGTGAATCGCTAGCCACCAAAACTGCTCGGCCGTTTCCGTGGAAACCTCGGTCCAACAGCAATCTCCATGGACCCGAACAAATTGACTCCAGTAAAGCACCCCCGAAGGCGCCAGCCAGGCCTGACGACGGGGATGCTTCGCGTCGTAAGTATCCAGGATCGATCGGTGCCAAATCGCCCATCGTGCAGGGTCGCGGGAAAGCCGCGCCTCCGTAGGAAGAAGCGGCGTTATGGTCGTTGCACACACGTCTCCCCGACAAATCTCCAGGTACTGTCCCGAGGTTTTGTCGGCCCACTGCCCGTGACTGTCCAGGACCGCATGGCGTTGCAACCACTGCGAAGCATGAGGACTGGCCGGCAACCAGTCGACGGTCGCGACGGGCATCTCGATTCGGCGACGTTTGGGCACGCGGTCTTCGTCGCTCAAGGTGACGGCCGACTCGTTGGGCAGGGTGGACATCCACAAGGGATCGGTGGATCGTTCCCATCGGTCTCGCACCGTGACACGATACTCCTGGGCTTTGCGCGACGGCGCCGGCGGCATGGCGCGGACGACTTGTTGCAAATCGGCTTTGGGTTTCAGCAAGGTCTCGTCGGCGCGCAAGGTGCGAAAGAAGGGGGTCAGGTTGTTTTGCTGTCGTGCCGTCACGACGTTCACAAAGGTCGGATCGACCGGCACTTTCAACAGATGCCATTGGTTTCGGGTGAAGACGTAGTAACGCGGATTCGTCTTGTGGGGCAGCACGCCGTAGCAGTTGTCGGTCACGGGGCGCTGGTGGCTGCAGAGGATCTGGGCCAGTTGTGGCAAATCCACATGGGCCGGCCACGGATGCACATGAACCTGCAACAACCGCTGCACGACCGTTGGATCTTTGCGCGGCAAGGTATCGATCAGGCGGTAATCGAGATCGTCGAGATCAGGGTCGTAAAACACGTCGTCGGGGGTCGGGGCTTTGCGGAACCGTTTAGCAAGTACTTTGGGCAGACGGGTTTGTAAGGACGGAGGCAACTGAAAGCGCGACGGACCAATGTCGATCGCGGGCGTTTCGGCAGCCGATTCACCGGTGGTACGCGCGCCACCCACCCACCCGGGCATGTATCCCGTGCGCAGATGCTCGACGAATTGGCGTTCCAGCGGATGGGCATGTCGCCAACGCTGGAGATCATCGTGTCGATCCACATGGACTTGCGTGACACGCGCGCCTTCGTTGCGAAAGGTTTCGGCCACGACTTTCCATTGCATGGTGCCGCGCACAGGCGTCCATCGGGACTCGATGGGTGTCCCAGGCGCTGCCGGTGGTTGGTACGAAGACCGTTCATACTGGCTGGTACGACTGTTGCGACACATCCAGCGCGCGAGCCAATGTTGCCCCGAAGGTTCTACCCAATCGACAAGATCTGGTGCGCGCACGGGAGGCACGGGCGCCTCGTCAGGCACCACGGAGGTGGGCTGCAGCCGTGCGACCGCAAACAACCCCAACGCGGCATGCATCCCGCGAAATGCAAAATCCAAATAGACGGTGCGATCGTGAATCTCGGCGACGATGGCGTCTTTGTCCACCTGTAGCACCCGTAAGGTCATGCAGGTCGCGGGGTCGACTTCCAACGACACACTCAACTGATCGCCCGCAACAATCTGGTAATACCCCGTCCATCCGGTCATGTGAGACGTATCGATGAATTGCAATTGCTGCAGGCAATCCCACGGGAACTGTCTGCGCACGGCGAGTGGAACAAACAAGGGAATGCGCTCGGTGGGTCGATCGGTGATGTCGACAACATGCAGCGCGACGTGATCATCGACGGCCAGAACAAAAAAGAGATTGGGCAAATGGTTGATTCGGATTCGGTGCCCGAATTGGAGGTGTCCCACAAAACTCATTCGCACCGCTCGTTTTTCTACTAGCATGTCTGAACCAACTACTTCTACCGACACTACCGCCGCCGCTGCCGCAACCGCCGCCGGCGCACCTTCCAAGCGCGGCGCACGTCAAAAGCATGACGTTGCCTACCATACCGCCAAGGCCGCCGAGCAATTCAAGAAGTTGACGGATTCGGTGCGCGAGATTGAAAAGATGCAAAAGAAGCTGAACACCAGTGTTCGCCGTTTCGACGAAAGCTACTTGAGCAAGATCGGCTTGGCCGCCAAGCGCGAATCGGAACGCCGCGCCGCCAAGCGCATGCGTCGCAGTGCCACCAGCGCCAACTGCACCTTCATGAAACTCACGCGCATCACGACTCCGGAAATGCGCGTGTTCATGGGATTTGAACCGAACGACACCACGGCGATGGTGGCTCAACGTTCGATTCAAATCAAATTCTACGACTATGTGCGTAAGAACGGATTGCAAGATCCGAACAACAAAAAGCGTATCCGCTTGGATGACACTTTGAAGCCTATCTTCCCAGAAGGCACCAAAGAAACCACCACGACGGACTTTAACCGTTACAGCTGGAAGCACTTGCAAACTTCCAAGAACGCTGGGGTTGTGACTGCTGCGACTGCTGCTTAAATTTTAACCGGCACCGGGTAACTCGTCCCGGCAACTTGCTGCATAATCGATGCATTCACTTGTAACAACTTGAGCGTATTTGCTTGAATCGCGGCGGTCGCGGACGCTTGTTCGGCGGCCAATTGGACAATGGGCGACACGGAGGGAGCAGGCGCGGCCGTAGTCGTCACGGACACCGGTAAGGTAATCACTGGCTGCGCAGCTGCAGGCGCAGCAACGGCGGAAGGAGCGACTGCGGGAACAACAACCGGTGGCGCAGCTGTGGCAGGTGGGGCAACCGCGGGAACCACCGGTGGCGCCGCTGCAGGTATTGCCGAAGGTGCCGAAGGAGGAGGTAAGGATGGAGCAATGGTCGTGACGGCGGGTTGAGACACCGGTGGGGCTGGTGGATTGGAGGCGGTGGAAGTCGCGGTGGTTGGTTGTGTAGAGGACACAGGGGCACTCACCGGAGGCGCGCCGGGCGGGTCTTTGCTGACAGTAGCAATGGGTTGTGGTTCGATGGGATCGAGACCTTCTTCCATGTCTTCAAACTCGTCGGTCATACCTTCGAGCCGCGGCATCCATCGGCGCCAGACGCGACGAATCATGATTCGCAGCTTCACATCGAGCGAAACCAGAACCAACACCAAGAATAATGAAAACAGCAGTTTGTGCATTTTTCCTCCTCCTCAATTCTCGAAAAAAATGATGCGTCGCAAGTATTACGCCAGCCACGGTGGTCTGTCTCGCCCGCCGTATGGCTTTTCCCAAAATGGGCCGGGACGATATCATGGCGTCAACGACGACGCGACGGGGCGCTTCTTTCAACCCTCGTCGGGCTTGATGCACGGACCTTACCTGCACAATCCGCGATGCGGTCCGGATTTCCAATATGACCAGGCATTGCAGGACGCGACGCGCACCTGTATGCCCTGGCCCGAACCGGCACAGACGTTTCGGCCGCGCGAGCGACACGTGTCGGTCGAGATCAATCGCAACGGTGCATTGCATCTCGATGCCGAACGTACAACCATGACGAAAAAGCAGCAGATGGCGTTCGTGGCCAAACACTACCGCCCCCATCGTCGCAACAATCGCCTCACCTTGGAATCCAATCGACCGCTGCCGGTGATTTGCGCGAGACTGTGTCCGTCCTTGCAATCTGGCTGATCTCACAATGAAATGGCATTTGTCGATTCTCTCGCCGCCTTCTTTCGCACACAAGCGGACGCGTGGACGTTGTATCGAAACGTCTTGACCACCATTGTCTCGCTCGACAAGGAAGTGAAAATCAACGCCGAAATACCCTTACGCGGCCTTGTCGAGGTGCGAAAACTACCCGCGGGCCCTACCTTGATTCGCGTGATTCATCGATTGTTGCATCGCCCCGAAAGTGGGCATGCGGCCACCCTCAAACAGAATCAGTTGACGATTGCAAAAGTGATCGGCTTTCGCGAGTATACCCAGCCGTGGCTTCGACAAATCATTGAGACGATTGATGCCGCGCCCAAAGTAACGGCGACGCGTTCGGTGCAATTCAGGATCGGCGGCGAAGTGGTGGAGTTTCCCGTCGATCCGACCGACACGATTACCAGCTTGGTCGATGCCATTCGATGGATGTTTGAAGATTCCGTCTCGATTCTCGCGCTGCAAGTCAAACCCTCCATCTACTCCCCGATCGCGCGCTTTAAGCCGCCCGTGACGAGACTGCGTACCGACGATCTCGAGACAATGGCAACTACCCAGGTAGGTAGCCTGTTTGCCGCGGCCACGACCACATACGAGTTTGAGGTTGAAAATATTACCTTGAAAGTGGCCGCAGAACAGAAACTGCAGGCGGACGCCAGGCAACGAGAACTCGAGTATCAACAAAAACAACGAGTCGTCAAGGCGAACCAACAAGAAGTCAAGGCCAAGTGTGAAGAAGCCGAACGTGTGCGCCAATTGGAAATGGCCGCCTATATGGACGACCGGTCCCATCGCAACATTCGCAGCCCCGTGCCCGAAGCAGGACAATCCCGCGGGGCTATGTATTCAAAACGGTGGGAAGTACATAACATGAAAATAGCGGCCAAATATGCGACCGAGGATTCCGTCGGTCGTCGTTTAACAGATGATAACAATTAACAATTCTCAATGAGTGGTAGTGGCCCGACACGGCTGCAAAGCACCTTGTTGTGTTTTTCCATGTGCTGCAGATAGGTCATACGATCCATGACTTTCATGGCGTAGTTGGCCGACTTGATGTATTGGGTGGTCTGGACCGCGAAATCGACCGTCATGTCGAACGGAATCATGTTGGCCCCTATCACTCGTTTCACGTTGTGGCTAAAACGCACGCGCGGATCACTGCTGACCATTGTCTCGGTGGAAAAATAGTCAAACGCATTGGTCGTCCAGTCGGGCGGAATCGGAGTCAGTGCCGACACTTTCAAGGCAGGCACCCAGGTTTGCATTTGCAACAAAAAGGGTGCTTGCACAATGAAAAACCGTGTGGACATGTCGGTCGTGTACGCAATGGACGCCTCGCGGGGATGCGAACGTAATTGCTGGTGTCCTTCCTGGGTCACCGGGTTCACATCAAACGCCGTGCAATGCATTCCCACTTGTTGCTGCACGCTGTACGCGCTGGCAACTCCGTCCACGCCGACATCCACCGAGGGTTTGGCCAAATGCACGTCGAATTTGAACATGTCGTCGGTCTGTCGTTTGGCGACAAACACCCGGTCGGGATGGGTAAACAAATCCATCATTTGCAAACGGTCGGTGGGCACGGCGGCGGCCAGAATGGGCAATCGGCATTTGTGCATTTTCAGCAACATGGCGGCAATGCTTGAGACAGTCACCCCGAGGGTCGGATCCATGACCACGAAATGGGTCACGTGACGACTCACGGTGGCGCTCTTCGGTCCGTATCGATCCGACATGTATTTGGCAAACAACATGTTCAGCGACAATTCGCGGTTGTTGTCGTAGAACGACTGGTTGATGTAGTTGGGTTCGACCGAGATTCGGTAGGTGAGAATCAAGGTCATCACGATCTCCATCACGCTTCGCGCCGTCTCGATGGACACGCGGTTGTCCGACGTCGGAATTAGCATCACCACATGCGGGGATATCTCCTCTGCAAACTGCTTGAAGTCTTGTTCGCTCATTCGGAATATGGGGATGAACAATAATTACGCGACGCCGCCGGTTAGTTGTTTCGCATACCAACACTCTTTGCTCAGTCCTTGGCACGATTGCGCCATGCTGCGCATTAACGCCGGATGCAGCGGCAAATTGTCGGCATCTTCTTCGAATTGATCTTCGGCCTTCCGCAATACGCGCCACCGCCGCATCGCCACGACGGATTGCTGGCTACGTTCGGCGGAATCAGAGCTGAAGCGGGCATTGCTGAATCGCTGGGCGACGAGATGGTAGTAGGGGCCCAAGACGCGGCGTGGCGTGCCGGCTAAGACCACTTGGATAGTGGCGGACGAGGCGACCGAAAAATTGGTGCGTGTGTCGAATCCAAGCCAGAGCGCAAATGCCGGGTCGAGGGTGAACGACCAGGCCTGCAGCGTGGGCGCGAATTGCAACTCGATGCATCCGGAACTCAGATGATAGCCCAGGTTGAGCGGACTTTGATGATCCCCCCAATGGCCGTTGCCGTAGAACCCGTTGCGGATCCATTGAGCCACCTGGGTATAGTCCGCCGGTGTATCGGTCGGGAGCACCAGGTCGTGGCTCGTTCCGTCGGTCCAGAGGTACCGAACATGCGCGCCAGTAGCGGCCGCGATCGGCACGAGTTCTCGTCGCCCCACCCCCGTGTTGTTTTGTCGATAGTAGCGATGGGTGTCTTGGGTAATGGACTGTGGTTCCAGGGGATAGGCGTAGGTGGCATCGTAGATACGGCGACCGCGACCTTGCAGATAGGCTGCGTTGGTCATGTATTGTTCGTGGCCCGAGCCCGGCACGACGGGTCGATAGGGTCGACCTTGCGAGCGCACGCGTTCCAAGGCGGCGGTGCGGGGACAACAACTGGGCGCGGGTTCCACCAATACATCCAAGGTTTGCTGGGCGCGTCCGTCTTCCGGCGCAATCGGATGTGTCACGACGTTGGGAAGCATGATCGTGGACAAATGGGTGCGTCGATTCCGACATTCGCCGTCCAGGACCAACTCTTTGCGCGTGATGCGATTGGGTCGCGCGCGAAAACATTGTCGGTCAGAGGTCAGTTCATAGTCGTTACGACGATTCAACGTGACACTGGTCTGTTTCGCCTGCATGTCCGCGCTTTTCTTCTCATTTCACAATGGAATCCTGTCCAAAATGGTTCGTAGGAGCGTCGGCGTGCGCGATCAGTGTGATTGTCGGCGCGACCATGACGTATTATGTCAGCGACAAGTATTACGCGCCTCGCGTCGACCAATGTCCCAGCTACTCTACGTCGACCTGTGAAGATCGATCGTGCCAGGAATTTGTGTGGTCGACGCGCACGACCCAAACGGGACCATGTGTCTGTCGACATGACAACGTGACTTTTTGCGCGGACTATGACCACTCGCGCATCGTCTACGACCAAACGTATTTGCTGGTGCTCATTGTCTGCGCCGTGTTCACTGTGTGTAGTTTTGTAGGAGTAGTCACAATACTATTACGAGTTAACCATTAAGTTTTCACCCTAATCGTCTTCATCTCGGATATCGAGTCGGCAGGTGGGAAGCAGACCGATCCGAAGCGCCTGGCTGTAGAGTGAGGTGTCGGTTTCAATCCACTCGAGGGGCGGTCGAAAGAGGTAATCGTATTCGCGGAAAAGCTGGACTTTGTGGTCGTCGACGGCGAGTCCGACCAGGGTCGGGAGATGAATCTGGTCGTGTTCGGCGCGCATCCATGCCGCGAACTCAATGGGTTTGCCACGGGGATCCGCCGTGCCGAAGAGACAGCCCGCCAAGAGCGTGCGTTGCGAGGTATCGGCTTGGTGAATGCAATAGCGCAGCGCCGCACGAATCTGGTATGCACGTTGGGTGATGCCGAGACGTTGATTGGGCGGAGGCGAGCGGACGGCGAGATGTCCGGCCGTCATCATGGCATTGCCTACTTGCTGGGACCATCCCTGGTCGTTGACGGCATCGAGCATGCGGGCAATGAGATCGTGGATGAGGGCGTGGCGTTGGGGCGCGCCGAAGATGTGGAGATCCGGCAAGAGTCCGGATTTGTGGTGGGGGCTGGACTGCTCGAGGAAAAAGGCACATTGCTGCTTGCGCGAGGCATCGTCGAACGTAGGTCGAAACGATTGCAGGGCCACGGTGGAGGCAGGCACTACCATGCCGCCGTGGTGGTAGACCAACTGCAACATGGCGAGGGACCGCCAGTATTTTTGCTCGAGTTCATCATGGATCGTGCCGACCACGTCGTTCCAGTGCGGGATGAGTTCGTGGAAGGACGCGTCGGTGACCAGCCGTATACGGAAGTCCCGCCGGTTTTGCTGCACCAAGGTTTGCAGGGAGGCTTGCAGATAGCCCGGAAGAGAGGTCATGGAGGAAACACCGTGATGGGGCGCTTCGACTTGTCCGAAGTCGGCGGGTGGTTTTGGGGTGTGTCGCAAGGAATGCGGGGAAGGAATCCAGATCCAGAGATAGGGTTGGCCGTAGACGAAATCGGACAGCGGACGCGTGGGTGTGTCGTGGGCATGGAGATAGTTCCAGTACACGAACGTGAGGGACATCAGGATCAGGACGACCCAGATGGCGTACCGCGAGAAGGAGGTTTTCATGGTTTTATGTGTATGTCCACAGGGAGAAGAAGTTGGGTGTGTTTTCCCGGATGCGCGGCATTTTCCAGACGAGTGTGACGCCGTCGTCGCTCAAGTCGAGAAACGGATACACCCACCATTTGCCGACGATGGCTTGGAGCGCGGTCTGTCGACACATGCGTCGGCCGTGGCCGAGGGTGAGGATCGGCGTGGGTTGCTGCAGCCAATGCAACAGGTAGGGCGCGAGTGTGGCCGAGTCCAGGACGAGGCCGAGACGTGGATACAGATCGGGCGCAGTGGGATGCCACCATTTGTGGAAGGGCAGGTGCCAACAAAGGGTCTGGAGATGTCGCAGTTGGGGCAACTGGCCTTTCCAGGTAGCCCACAGGTCGTGCAACGGGACCAGCAAGATGTCGTGACACCAGCGATCGGCGACATCCTGCACTTCGTCGCTCAGCATGCGGAGTAAATGGTAGAAGATGTCGTCGGTGAGCATGGTGTTGGCGTCAATGAGTTGGTGGTTGGGCAGACGAAGCACTTTGGCGCCGATGAATCGTAACATCAATTGTTTGACGGCTTCGTCGCTCCAGTATTCCGCCAGACTGACATCGTTGCCGTCCGCCCGACGTGGGGAGCCCAGGATGGTACGTTTCAACAATGGGTGCAAGGGCCGCACGTGGAGACATCGAAACGGGAGTGGTTGGGGGGTAAATCGCAAGGGGGGGATTTTTTTGGAGGACGCGGTCGTCGTTGTGGCTGGAAATTGGTGGCGAGTACGCGGCCGATATCCGATGGGTTTGCCGGACGGATAACTGATTCGCTCGCGATGCCAGGCCATAGAAAAGAGATGCAATGGACCGACGTTTTCTTCCTGCTATCTAATCATCTCTGGATCATAGCGGCGATTGTGTTGGTGATTGGCGGGTTGGTGGCGTGGGCACATGCGCGGGCCGATCATGCACACAACGATCGGATGCGCGCGGACGAACCGGATGTGGATGAACCGGCAGTGTTTTGGTTGTTCTACGCGGACTGGTGCGGCGCCTGTCGGTCGGCCAAGCCCTCGTGGAAAGCGTTCCGACAGGCCTATGAGAATCAAGTCTATCGCGGACGTCGTATCGAGTGTCGGGAGACCAACGCGACGGACGTGGAGATGGTGCGTGACAAATTGACGCAACATAGTGTGACGGCCTTTCCGACGGTGGTGTTGGTACATCGCGGCGAGGAAAGGAAATTGCGCGGGCCAATCACATCGGAAAATCTGTTGGGCTTGTTGGACAAAAATATTGACCGGTGACAATGGCGGAGGAAGACATGCTGGAGATGTTGTTTACCGCCTTGGAGTATGAGAGACTGCGCCGCCAGCAAGCACAGACACGGCCCATCATGCAGTGGTTGGAAACGGTGCTCGTCGAGATGAACAATACACTCCCGGATGGCGACGAGGGGTCGGATGACTCGTCGGACGACGAAGAACCCGACATTCATGTGCGTATGGTTGTGGGGGGTGTCCATGGCGTTCAGACCTTTGAGTTTCGAGGTAGGCGTGACGACGAAGAGCAACGCACGCGTGCTGAAAACTTACGTCTGCTGCGCGAAAGCACGGATATTCGGCCGAAACCTGCACTGGCCGCCGAGGAAAGTTGTTGCATTTCGTACGAATCGCTCGGCGAAATTGCCGAATGGATGCAATGCCACGCCTGCCACAAATACATGAGTTCGAACGCGCTGCAAGATTGGCTGGGTCGCAATTGGACCTGTCCGCATTGCCGCGTTCCCTGGGTATCCTACACGCGTTTTCGGTAAAGGTTCGCACGGCTGTTTGACCGAGCGGTTAAGGAGTTGGTTTCGAAAACCAATGGGCCTGCCCCACCCAGGTTCGAATCCTGGAACAGCCTATGTTTTTGTTGCGGCCGTCCAATCACAATTTAATGGAAGACGAGAGTCCGACGCTATACATGTATATGAAGCACGTGAATCGAATGCTCGAGCACGCGTCGAAGAATCGCGGCGAAAAGAGTCGCAGATTGCCGAGCAAGGATTGCCCTGTCGTGCGAAAGATCTGTCGACAGGCGCTAACCAAGTTTCGCCATTGCAAAGACGCGCGCGATATTTTTATTCGAAACCAATTGCGTATTTTGTATGAACACAATGCACCCTATTATATTAAATTGCTAGCTCATTATCGCATGTTAACATTAACGTAACTCAACATTTCTCGCACGATTTCTGGCGGCATGCGTCGCAATAAAAACCCCACGAATCGAATCCAATGTCGATGTTGCACGATCAGTTCGGCATCGTCCCACAACGACCCTTGCCAAATCCATCGTCGTTTGCCGTTACATACCGGCAGTTCGGGAATCTTGCGCAATGGCGCGGGAATGACAATCTGGGCATAGGTTCCTCCGCTGGCGGCATCCGGACACTCAATCCAACAATGATCGGGCAACTCGATCGATAACTCTTGCGGCCGCCGAAGAATCACCCGTGACCATTGGGATATCAACCACTCCACATTATGAATCGAGAGGAGCTTGGTGGTCACTACCAACACCGCGGTCGAACATGCGTCGGGTGGTACCCATAACGATGGTTGCAATGCGTACACGGGCTGCTTTCCAGCAACATCGGGTTGTGCGAACCCGAACGCTAGTCCATACCATCCGTATATGAAAGGCGCAATCACGTAGTAGACGTCTCGCTCGCGCGTCACCCTCGTAAGCATGGTTCCGGAGAAAATGGATTCCAAAATGAAACACACAATCAAAATGCAAGAAGAACCTGCCTCCAAACGTGTTCGACGCGACGTTGCTAATATCTGGATCTCGACGAAGCCTTTCAAGACCAAGCCAGGGGTTCGTCGGGATATGTTTCCTCCCGAACTTCACCGTTACACAGCCCTGAATGTCACGAGCGTGCAAGGCAAAGAAGAGAAAGATCGTATCGCATTCAGTCCCATGTATCCCCCTCCGGGGGGATTCCAAGCGCCGGACGGCCAAACCTTTTTGAATTTCGAAGCCTTTTGGCAGTCGGGCAAAGTGCTCCGCAAACGCGCCACCAATACCCTGGAACCGATCGCCAAGACACGCCACTATTGGCGTACGATCAAGGAACCCAAACGAAGTTATCCGGGGTTCAAAAAGAACTATACCGTGGAATATTGCTGCTGGCGAGACGGACAACGTTTGAATTACTTGCAGTCGCGCAAAGTCTATATTCTCGAATACCGCAATTACGTGATGCGACACGCACCGGAACGCATTGCCGAGTGGCAAGCACGCATGCGAAAAGGCGAAATCATCGTGGTGGAAGACATTGATGGCCCGCACGAGTACCAAACCGATCCGGTCACCAACACGACCGTGGCAGTTCCGGTTATTCATGCCTTTGACGAAGCCTATTTTCGCGAAAAGTTCATGGATGAAAAGCGGCCTTTTGGTCATGGATATGTTGTGTGTGCTATGCTTGTAGGTTTAGATTTAGACCATATTGTATCTACGTTACCGGAAGAAAGCCGGCGTTAATTTTAGTATACATATTGCATTGTCACCCGCACCAATTCGGGCGGAAGTTTTCGCAACCACCACATTATAAACTGAATCCAATGGTGATGTTGTTGCACCATCTGCGCGTCGTCCCACCAATCGTCGTACCACCGCCAACGTCGCAACCCGGAATGCGTCGCGGGCAACCGGAACGGCGTCAACCAACGCAACGGCGCCGGAATCACCACCGGTTTCCACGAATCATACTGCATCGCCAGACAATCCGCGGGAAGTTCCAGCCAGACGTCTTTACAACCCGGGGTCATCTGCCAAAACGGCAACGTCAATTTTCCGCCGCGAATCATCACTTTCGACCATTGCATCAAAAGAGTTTGGTGCGACGCCCAGTACCATATAGTTTCGACATCGTCCGTCTCGGTGCCAGTAATCACCAAGATCGCAGTTGCGGGAGTTACGCCCCAATGCTCGGGGATTAACATCACGGTCTTATCTCCACATATGGGACAACATCCACGCACCCATATGTGGATGTATCCCCCAAGTGTTGTCATCATGCTGAAGGGTACGGTGACGACGTCTCGCTGGCGCGCGACCCCGGTCAGTTGATGTCGTCCGTCACCGGCGTTCCAACACGGCTGGCACAGAGACGAAGCCATGGATTTCGCGAATCAGTTCGGTCGGCAACTTGCGGTATAGCCAACACAAGCAATGGATCCACGCCTCGCATTGCGCGCGCATCTCTTTGTCGGTCCACCACACACATCCCTCGTCATAGATCCGATACCGACTGTCATACCACCGTACTCGGTCGGGCAACACGATTGATGGTGGCGGCGCGAACGGAAAGGTAAAGCGGCATGGACTCAACACATTGCCCTCAAACGTGTCGGCCACCTTCTGCTTCGTGAGGTCACATTCAATCCACGCATTGGCCACGGGAGGCGCGGTGATCGCGTCGAATACAAACGATGTATAGACCACCAACGTCCATTGCTGATGATTGCCGTAATACTCCGACACTGCATCTTCCGGTTCGCCGGTAATCACCACCAACGTGTCACGCTCGTTCTGATGGTGAAACAAGGCCCAATCACTGTCGGCGAGAATCACCTTCTGAAATGTGTGCCCGTGGATCACACGCGGTCGGTCAAACGGGATGATGGTAGTTTGTGGGACAGTCTCAATCGCAAAATTGCCATACCGGCGGTATTCTATGTTGAAAAACGTAACTTCCGGCGTGGCGGTTAGAGGAATGTCGTCTACCCCTGTCGTCCACAAATACCTCAACATAAACACTGTTGTATGCCTAGCGGCACATTACAGTTCCTCTGATACTTCCGCCGTTTCTTCATGCCGCATCACCAGCGGCACTTGATGTGTCAACAGTCGATACTGGTTCGCATGCACCGCGTGCAAACAATTCGCCCAATAGGCCAAGATCGATTCGCGCGACAACCACCGCATGGCAAACTGCATTGCATTGCGCGCCATCTGCGCACACCACGAATCGTGCTCGCGACACCACGTGATCACATCCGGCAAGTCCGCGACCTGCGGCACAATCACATGGTCGGATACCGCCACCAGTCGTTCCCATTCCGCTTCGCTGCGCGTGCCCACCCCCACCACTGACAATCCCTGCAGCTTGCCGAAAAACCACAACTCCGAGGCATCTACCGTCGCCGACACCCGCAACACACAACATCCCAGCTGCATCATCGGGCCATATCGATACGCCGCGCTGTGCCCATCCACGTAAATCAAATACTTGAACGCCGCTTGTTCTTCGTAGCTCATCCGATATCGCCGATCTACTCTTCCTTTCAGGCCTTTCGGAATGTACGCCAATCGCGGCGGATCGTCCTTTGTCTTGCCCGGCACCACGCGATCGCGCAGGTTCCATCCCGTCAAGGCCACATCCATCAAGGCGTCATGCTCCGTCGCCAGCGCCACCAAGGCCAACCGCGCATTCGTCTCTCCGTCCACTCCCATACCCGTCGCGGAACCTCGAAACACGGCCTTGTTCGCACGTTCGTCCCATCGCGGCAAGATCGCCGACGGCGACAAACTGCCTCGCCCATTGGCCTGCAGCCAATCGTCCACCGTCGGCATCAACACATCCGCAAACTGATCGCTGCTCGCAAACGAAAACACCGGCGCGAACGAACTGCTTTCCTCGTAATCCATCCCCGCATGGGTCACCAAATTCGGCGGCTCGGCTCCCCTGCGAAACAAAAACGGATACGGCTCCAACACCCGCCGACCGTCGTACCGAAACTGCGGGTAGTCGCGTTTGTTCAGGAAAAACGTGCAATCGAACAAATGATACCGATCCGCCACCGCGTCCAACATCGATTTCAGTTCGTGGTTCCAACGATCGGACCACGCATCTTCCTGCGGCACATTGTCAATCACCCCCGCATTCGCCCACCAATGTGCCGGATTCGGGTCGTAGTGCTCGTCATAGCGCCGCGCCGTGTCCCCCCATTCCCGAAACTTGCGATCGAAATAATGTTTCACCGCCCCGCGCACCTTCGTCTCCTCCTCATGCAACGCCACGCCTTCAATCGTAAACGCCCGCTCGCCGCGTTCTTTCCACAAATTGCACGCCCCGTTGTCGCAATTCACAAACGGGACAAACAACCGCACCTTCCCTTGCTGCACCTGCACCAAAATCCCCTTGCGCATGTGGAAATACAAATACTGCAACGTTCGATAAATCGCCTGTTGTCGATCTTCCGGCGACACGTATTTGTACAGAATCCCCGTGTTCAACACCTCGGGAATTGGTAGACTCCCGGGCAATGCCCGCAGATAATCCGTGGGGGTTCTACCCCCACACCCCCCCCGTTGTGGTTGCATCGTGTTGGTGTAGTTGGGTCCGGATTGCGGGCGGTCACTATCATCCTCCATCGACGGCGGCGATGGATCGGAAGCGGCCATTCCCGCGGCCGTGCGTTCTTCAATGTCCCGAATGACGGCCATCGATGGCCCCTGCACCCCTTCGACTTGCATCCCATGCAACGCCATCAGCGGGAAAATGCGATGAATGTCCCGGTTTTGTTCCGTCGCGGGACGTAGCAACAACGGAATCACATGTTCTTGGATATGTTCCATCCATCGCTGACACAACGGAAAATCGCGCGGCTTGCGCAGCGGCGCATTCGACCATGGATCGTGCGGCAAGGATTCGGGACGTTCCAACATTCGCGTGCGACTCCACCATGATTCCAAAAATTCTTGAAGCATGTTTTACACTGTGACCACCGAGGCCTGGCGACGCGCAATTTCTTCCTGCACCAACCGTTTCCACTCGGCCACCGACGGCGCATGTACCAACGCATCTTCCCGTCGCGCATCTTCCGTCAACTGCAGCTGCACGGGACGTCCCGGTGTCTCCAGCGCCGGCGCCAACCAACTCAACAGCGCGCGATAGTCACCGTGATAATACGCCACGGCGCGCTCCAAGTCCGGCACCAACGCCCATCGCGCCTCCCCGACCAATTCGCGCAAATAGGCAAGCATGGACGACCGTGTGCGTCCGGGCAAAAACATATGCACGACCTGCAATCGGTCTGACAGTTTCGACGCGTAATTGCTGATCAACCAGATCGTCGTGTCCGTCTGGTGCAAATATTGCACCAAACACGCCTGCGCGTCGTCGCGAATGCAATCGGCTTCGTCGATCACCAGAAATCGCGGCGGGGCTGTTCGCGACGTCAAGAACGTGTGCACCTGGTCGCGCATAAACACCACGTCCATCTGGTCCACCCCCGTCAACCACAAATACGAAAACTGATTCGTCTGAATCGTCGTCACAAATTGCCGTAACAGGGTCGTCTTACCCGTGCCCGGCGGACCGATCCATGCCATATGTGGAAACCGCTGCTGCCGAATCATCTCTTCCAGCACAGTGCGCACCTGCAATGCCTCCGCGGCATCTTCCCAGGTGGGGGTTTCACCCCCACACCCCCGATGGTTACCCTGTTGGGTATTTGGTTGAATATTGTCAAAATTCATTTTAATGCTTACAAAACACATTCATAACAGCAGGCCATTTACTTAAGGCGATATCCAATCGCACATTGGTGCGTATCATTTCTCGGCGCGCTAGATACTTCGTTCCCGGCGGAAGTTCTTCGCGCGTCAATGTTGGTTCGGTGATAAATGCCGACTCGCCCAACCATTTCCCTTCGGCGTTTTCATACCCGACAATCACCTCGCTGCTTTTGTACGTAACACCAAGTATGTTATGGGTTGCTAATAGTGTGAGTTCCTCCTCGCTCACATCGGCAACGACCATCCGTATCCTCTTCAGCATCGTGATACACTGCACTTGGATACCTTCTGGTGGATCGGCCAACTCCTGCAGCGGCCAGCGGGTACATGGTCGATCGTCAGCAACGTCGGGATCCTTTTCTATTTCCGATATGTATTGTTGCATATTATGACCATATTGATAGTCTTCACAACCAAACCCTCCAAAAAACTGCGTATCGATAAGATACATTCCCGTGTCTTCGAGCTCGTTTTTGCCCTGCGGCAATGCTCGCCAGTACCACAAATCCACGCTGCAGTATGCATTCATCCGGAACTGGCCGCCTTTGCGGACCCATACCCACATGGCTCGAAAATTCTCTTGCGCGGTAGTCATGTGCAATTTAGTTGTGTTCAAAGGTCCATACCGCTCGCTCGCGCGAATATACCTCGATCACTTGAAACTCGGCATCAAACACATGTTGGCAAACCGTGTCGTTCGGAATGACCGGAAACCGGAGTTCACACAAGGTGGCATCGATGTCGTGAATAACATTGTTGATCTCCAACTGAAACGTTCGGTCACGCTGACTCCAGCGATAACTGAACTGCTCGCAGATGACCCGCGGGGTAGCTCCATTCACCCCGAGCAAACATTCGTAGGTTGATAGTTCGTCCGGATCCTTCACCACAAATATCTCCTCCGGGGGAACGTGCGGCACAAACGACCACTTTCGCAACATGCTTTCGTTTTGATCCAGTTCCGGATCCACCACCATCGGCGGACAACAAATCTGCAATATCTCGGCTACCCTCGCCACCCATTCCCTCGATTCTTCATCCATCAACCCAATGCGGCCGTCTGTCCGAAGACGGTTGCCAGATGCTTGCACGACCGCCCAAAAACATTGTACGCGCCGCTCTGGAGCCATGGTGTCCGTCGTCGCTTTGAGCTCGGGGCGATCGATATCGCGATATACATCCCGCAACGCGGCACTCCATACCTGAAAATCCAGCATAGGTTTATGTGGTCGCCGGCCGCAGCTTGGTGATGTTTCTCTTTCCCGCTTCCGCGCGCACCGCACATACCGCCGACAATTTGCGTTGCATGGTGGCGCGGGTTTCATATTGCATACGCGCCAATCGCTCGCGTTCCTCGCGCTGTTCTTGGTAAGCGGCAAATCCAACCACATCTGACCGCATCTCCTCCAACGTCATTTCGGCCTTGGACGTCCGCTTTTTCACCAATGCTCCCGACATGCGCGCCGCCACGTCGGCCTGCCGCACTTGTTTCTCTCGCTCCGAATACACATACAGATTCGACAAATGCTCGGTGCGTTTGCTGGTATACGCCCGCATCGTCGAGCGATAGGTCGGGGTTTCAAAGACGCCAAAGTCGTGGTTGATTTCCTCCGCCAACACATTCGTCTCCAGGTAATCTTCCACCCGTCGGTGAATTGACACGCCTTGTTTCGCCCCCGTCTTGCTCCACAAATGTCGCCGCGGCTGTCGCAATCGGTCCTGGTCACAGACCAGTTGGTCGGGCGCCGACTCGTTCATGCTTGGACCCAGGTAATCGGCTTCTTCCGTGGATTGCGGGGCTGGCCGGGTATACTCGCTCTGGGGCGTCCACTTGTCGTCCGCCCCGAGTTCACGCGGCAATCCACGTTCGGGTTTCGGCGGCAAAATCGTCCACTTGGCCACCGCCTCGTTCATCTCGCGCGTCCAGGTTTCCAGCGGGGTAAGTTTCGGCAGGTCGCGATCCAGCAACTGATGATGACACGGCAACAACTCGTCGAACGCGTCTTCAAACCAATACCGAGTCGTCATCTGATTGCGGTTGGGCATGGGCGCGGCGGGAGGTGTTGCTGCCGAAGGCTCTGCGGCGTCCGCTGCGACAGGAGTCGATTCCGTCCACGTGGGTGGCAGGCCCGCGGCACGTCGATCTTCTTCGTCGCGGAAAAACAGCATCACGCGATCCAAGGCATCCTTCAGTTGCACGAATCGTTCTTGCGCGGCCACCGATTGATCCCCGAGTTTGTCGGGATGGTTGTCCAGCAGTACCCGTCGACGTGTCTCTTTCAACACACTGGCATCGCGACAGGCGGGGGACAGCCCGATTAGCTGAAAGGCCACTACCAATTCGGCTGCGAGAACAGGCATTATAGAAAAACCCGAACGGTTCTTTTCCTCCATGCAAGTCGATTCAAGCACGCCGTTCCCACCGAACGTGCGCAAACGCCGATTCCAGCAGTGGCTCGACACCGTGGTCCGGGAAGACGTGCGCAATTTGCAGGAACGCGCCTTTCAGGGCGTGCATTTGATGTTGCTGACCGGTCGCGGCGTCACCACCACCCTGGACATGAACAACGTCGCCTATTTCGAAAAGCGCCAACTGTTGCAGTCTCGTTTTCCCACGCGCCGTCGACCGGGCAACAAACCCATGTCGTCGCGCACTCCTCTTCCCACCCGTGGCGGCGCCAACGGACCTGCCCCCGCCGATCCGAAACCGAACAACGTGATTGGATCGCGACAGCGAGCCGTGACCGACGATGTCGCGCGCAAAACCACCACCGAGAAAACCGGGTATTTTCAAAAAGTGCCGAACCGCAACCAGGACCGCGTCATCACGCCGTATCGCTCCAACAACAGCAAACTGGGCACCAACATTTACTACATTTGCACGGTGGTAGAATACCCCATGGGATTGTGGCGCACCCCGTACGAATGTATCCAGTGGATTCGAAGCTGGGAATTGCAGCGTGACCGATTGCGCGCCCAATTCGGCCAAGAGTATCAGGGCAAGGACGCCGACACGGACCGGAGTTTTTGGAGTCTCGCGGGAATGGCCGGGGGTGGCAATGCCGAACAACCACCCACCGTCGGTGATGCCGGGCAGCGCGTCGATTATTTCCACAAAAATCTGAAACTCGTGTTGCAGTATTTGTTTCCGACCAACTATTTCCACGACCGCCCGTCCAATTCCTTCGACCACCAGGTGAACAAACTCGGCATGCCCTTTTTCGAGATGTCGATGCTTACCGATACCGCGCGCATCACCGCCGTGCCCACCAACGAACTCGTCTTCCACCAAACCTGGATGAACGATTTGCTGAACCTTCCATACCTGCGCGAATGGTTCCACGACTACAAGAGCGTACGCAGCTTTCTGCTGAACCTGTACCAACAACACCGCAATTTGTTCAACGTCATGCCGGGCAACGAGCACGAACCCACAGTCTGGAACGACATTGTGCGGGAGTTTGAAGGCACCATGGTGAAAGCCGAGTTTCTCCGGCCGTTGCCCTTCTATCCGAACCAATACACCGGCATTGTGGCGAGTAGCTGGAACGCGCTGCATTCGAACAAGTATCACGCCCGCGACCTGATTCGGCGCGAAGACTTCAAGAACCTACAGCGTCGACTCAACCAAATGGCCAACATGGTCAACGGTCAACCGTTCTGGCGCGCCGTGTCCCCGTTTTACGAGTTGATCTATCGCGGCTACTTCGAACAGGAAACCAGCAACTGGTCGCGCCTCTTGTTGTTTTGCGAGTACGTGATCCATCCGACGCGGGTGCGTCAACTGCCGCTGGAGTATCTATACGTGCCGGCCACGCCGATCCTCGAGGGCAATCATCCGTTCATGGCGGTGGAGGTGGTCATGCAAACCATGCACGGCGACTTGAATCAGCTGCCCATCCAGAAATGCCGGGTGAACTCGGCCATCCAGACCTATCGCACCACGCAGGAAACACAATCCTGGCCATTGCTGGCTCCGCCGACCTCGTATCCGCTGCTGGAACGCGGCACCAGCATCCAATCGATCTTGTGGGATTTCTTCGTGAAAGGCCGCGCGCCGCAATTGACGGCTTCAGAGGAGCGGGCACGTACCGGCGAGGAAACCGAATTGACGGCCAAGCCCACGACCATGAACTTGACCGGCGTGCATCATCGGGTCCTGGATCCGACGGTGGATGCCGATTTCTCCAGCAGCACCACGACAACGGCGACGACACGTGCAGCCGCCATGGATTTGTCGAACATCCCGCCGATTCCGCAGGAATCCTTTTTCGCGAACCTCGAGCCCGCGATGCAGGCGAAGAACCGCAATCGCTGGGCGGCGTTGGATAGCTGGATGGACAAGGTCGAGCTGGAGTTCCTGAAACAGGTGAGTGCAAAGCCGACCACCGAAGGAGCGGTCGTGCCGGTCTTGTCCCGTGTCTATTTACACCGCGCGCAGTATTTCAATCCGCGCGGATTGACGTGGTTGGAAACCTACCTACGATCCACATATGCCTTGGCCGTCCAGGGGAACGCGGAGCCGTTGCGCATGAATGTGCATGTGTTGTTTGTGGAAATGTTGGCCAAATACCAACTGCATCTCTATCTACATCCATCCGCCAAAGACGACGCAAACCGACAGTTTTTGTTGCACAAATTATGTTACATGATGTTAGACTTTTCCTACACATTAACGCCGGTGTTGGAGCGGTTGTTTGCCGAAGTGAAAGGCACCGCGAACTATGTCCCACCGACCAAGACGAAGAAGAAGAAGTGACGTTATTTGCGCAACACAGCGCTGCGCTGGAAACCTTTGTTGGGCAAGACGCGACGAACCGCGGGAGTTGATATAGGCGGGGGTGGTGCAACTGTCGCGGGTCGGACCGGTGGTGGTTGATCTTCGTCGCCGTGTCGCTCTGCGACCGCCATCGCTTGCGCCAGCAAGGCGCGTCCTTCCGATGTCGTGCCGAGATTCAGGACGCGGTTACGGAAAAAGTCTGCATAGGCCGGGGAAGACAACAGCTCTTCCAGGATGGCGCTGTAGTTGTCCGACATAAAAAAGTGAGTCGCGATTTGGAAATGGTATGGGATGAGTCAAGATCCTCATGTTTGCCGACAATCCAAAGTTTGACGGAAAAGACCGCGCCATCTCGGTGCCGCCCAACCGTGTCCCGCGCGGACCGGGGTATGAAAACATGGCATTTGGGATTTTGCCGTTGTCCAAAAGCATCAAGCGTCGGGACATGTTTTACATTGAGAACTTTATGAAGCAATGGCCGGGGGAGCAGGAGTTGTTGGTGTTGGATGCCTTTGTGCACACCATGACCGCGCATTTCCAATTGGATCCGAAGGAAGTGAATTTGGTCTTGGAGAGAACGGCGGCGACCATGAAGGAGCGGTGCTCCATCCTCGGCGCGGAACACCAGTTCGAGGAGTACATGGAAGAGCATCAGGCGGCCTTGGACGAGGCCTACAATCGTCGGTTCAAGAGCACCGAGAAGATCACGACCACGGGGATGATCTTCTATGGCTTCTTCGGTCCGACCAACGACAAGGGCGAAAATCCAGAGTTCCGGAATTACTGGAATACCATCATCAGTCACGAGCACAAACGCTGTGAACCGATTGTGGTGTTGACGCCCAACAACGAGCTGGCGGACTGGAAAGGGTTGGATCCGCGCAACGGGCACATTGGCAAGAAGCAGTACTACCACGAGGAGCAATTGCAGATGTTGATGCACCAGCGCGAAGCCAATGCCCGGTTGAAGAAGCAGGATCTGGAAGACCGCAAGAAGCGCGACACGACGCGGGTGTTCAACGAGAAGAAGGAGAAAGCGCAGGAGCTCGGCATCAAACGGTACGAGCAGCATATGGACGCGGACGGCAATCTGACCAATCCGTTAGGCAAAGCCGCTCGCGCGGCCCAGGAATGGGCCGAGACCGACGACGGGAAACGCACGACCGCGGTGATGGAAGCCAAGCTCAGCGAATTGACGATCGATATCAGCGACGAGACTCGCCGTCAATTGGGAACCGACACCGGCGCACTCCGCGATGCCGTGGAACGCGCGGCTGGAAGAGCCCCATAATCTTTCATGATAACCTTAAAACAAAAATGTCGTTGTTGGTGAAAACGTTTATGGATTTGGTGAAGTGCGGCAAAATCCAAGCACTCTATGACATTGTCGATCGGAAAGCCGATAATAGCAAACTCACCGTGGAGGACTTGAAACAAGCGGGATCGTGTCCGACCATGTTTACGAGAGATATTGCAAAACAATACGATCTCAGTTCCTCGCGCAAAGGCGCCATGTATAAGAAGTTGCGTTTGACGGAAGAAGATATGAAATCGTTTTTGAATGTGATTCAAACATCGTTAGAAAAGTGGGAAAACGCGGCAGACGATGAACGCAAGCATTTTTTCAGGTCGCGGCTGTTGGTGGCCCTGTCGATGCTGGATGTGCCGCGGCCCGCATCGACCATGTTTACCTGGTCGCGCAATGCGCTCATGCAAACAGGAACCGCCAAGGTGGACAATCTGCAATCGCAATGGCGCGCAATCATGGTGAAGAAACATCATATGGACTCGACCGCGATGCAGCAGGAAAACATGACCAAATTGGTGGGGTTGTTACCCGATCCCGAATCCCTGCTTGTGCAACATACCCCGGCCGAGTTGCCGAAGCCGGCGGAGAACGGCGCGCTGCAGTTGTTGTCGGAATGCATTGTGCATATCTATCGACAATTGCAGCAGACGGTATTGATCGATACGATGCGTGTCTTGCAGTGGCTGACCATGACGACTGAGAAGTATTTACCGGCCGCCGAGACGGAGAAGTTGTCGAAACTCATCCCCACCGGGCACAACTACCATGTGTCGCCGCTGTTGACCCGGATTGCCACGCGATTGAATGTGAACCTGGCGGGGATCCATCTGCCGACGGGGGAATTGTATTGGGGCGTGGTGCCCGCTATTCACAGCGAGCAAGGACAGTTCCAAGACGAGTTTGACAATCCGATCGCGCCGATTTTGGATCCGTGGTTGGAACGTATTTGCGTGATGTTCACGTACACGGATCAAAGCATCGGGCTGATTTCGGTGCGCGACACGGAGGTACAAATGTTGCAGAGTATGCAAAGTTGGATGGCGCATTTGTTGGTGTCGGTGCCGGAGGAAACGACGTACCCGGGGTTTCGCGCGAATGTGTTGTTTCCCTTGGCGCTGTATCATCGCACGTTTAGTCGGCAAAACCGATCGCTGGAACAATTCCAGCAGGCCTTCAAGACCATGTTCTACGACAATGATAAAGTGCCACCTGTGTTGTCATCGAGCGAATGGATCCAGATCCAGAGCAACGAATCCATGTTGCTCAATTACAGCGCGTTGTTCAATTCCTTGTTGGCGCTGGCGGTTCCAAATGATACCAATTACTGGACGGATGCGGGGACATGGCTGCAGAAAAACCTCAACAAAGGTATTAAAATCTCTTTATATCAAGATCTGATTAAAGATCAGACGACACAATTAACGTTGGCACAAATTTTCGATACAGTCAAAAAGGTCGAGACAGACAGTGGTGTGAAACTGGAGAATTCATCAGCGTCGTCGTTGGTGGGCTACGCGGTCTATAATTTGGATACGGGAGTTAACGATATGTTTACCTGGCCACCATTGAGCAACTGGAGAAACCAATTGGGGTTTACGTCATCAACGTTCAAAGGAACATACAGCAACTATCTGGATTTTCTATTTACGTCGGAGATTCCACTCGGATCTATCATGGAGAAAGACGCGCAACTGGAAGCTTTTAAAATATTTATACAAGGCACGACTACGAGTACTACTACCATCAACGCCGAGGTTGAGAAAGTCGAGAACATGTATAAAGATACGACCACACCGCAAATCTGGAAATGTAGACATGTGCTGAATGACGCGATGATCGGGATATATATCAACAAACCAAACCACGACACGGTCAAGAAGTTTTTCGGCAAGTGGTTGGAGACAATATCCTAGGTTTCGGCGTTATTGGGTAAAAAGGATAAGGCATGTCCCGCAAAACCTTTCAAACGGCCTTTGAGTTGCAGGTGTACATGAACTGGGCCGGATTATTGTTGGGCCTGCACAGTTATTGTCTACATACCGACCTGGCAGTGCCGAATACCGAAGCGGCCGTGCCGAATAACCTCCCGAACGACGATTTTTCAACAGTCTGCAAGGCATTTGCCGACACATTCGTCGTGCATGTCTGCTTCCAACCGCTGGAGGGAGACGCCTACAGCACATACATCCAAAGTCAAACACCGCTCGGTTCGCGCCACCTGATCTTCTTCCGCCAGACCAACGACCAAACCATGACCTGGTTTCTCCCGCTCGCCCAGCCACACCTTGATGGGAGCTTCATTGCCATGTGGTGGCGTCTTGCCCGCGAACAATGTACCTACGAAGAGGTTTTCGCCGCCAACGACAAATCCCATTTCCTCCAGGATTTGAAAGCCATCCTCGCCCAGCGCTGGCTCGCGGGACGGTGGACGTCGAGTCTGCGCGCGATGGTGGATCGACTGCTGAGCATCTATCCGGGCATCACCCTCGACGAATTCACCGACGGCGCGGAATATAACAACTTCCAGCTGCCGTCAACGGCGTTCAAAGTCGCCGAAGCGTGGAGCCCCGATCAGGTCTTGGTCAAATGGGCCGAGAAACACAACCCCAAGTGGCAAGACGAGATTGGCGAAATGACCATTGATTCGACCTATCAAGAACTCAACATTCAACCGGTCCGCAAACGGTTGCCGGAAATTGCCATGATTGAGTGTCAATGGATTTTGGAAAACGCAGTCGAATACACAAAAATATTCTTAACTTGATAATTGACATTTTCCATCAACCCATTGCAGATCCTGCAAGGCCATGGGGTTGCGCAGCGCGACTCGCTGCTCAATGTATTGCTGCAGGATCTCCGCCCTCTGTTTTTCCACGACATCCAGCCACAACAACGACGGCTGCGTGGCATCGGTATCTTCGTCCGCAACGTCGAAATCCACCGCGTATGTTTCACTTTCCACCGGAGTCGGGTCTTCGTCGATCTCGTCGATCTCGTCGATCGGATCATCGAGCGGTGGGTCCGCAATAGGATCATCCAGTGGCGGGTCGGCGATCGGGAGTTCAGGTTCCTCGTCTTCGCGGTCCTCGGACGCATCGTCCAACGACTCTTCGCTGCGTATTTCATCCTCCGACGGATCTTCCTCCTCCGGCGGCTGCTCGCTCGTCTCGGACTCGGAACCGGGTTCGCTTTCGGACTCGCTCTCAAACTCGTCGGAATCCACCTCGGCGATCGGTAGTAACATCGGCACCTGGTTGGGCCCGGGCATCACACAGAGTTGGCGAATGTCAAACAACAGCGAGAATGCAATGTCGAGGTCGGAGGTGCTGTCGGACAGAATCCCCACGCATTGCGCCAACACCGTCACAAACACGTGCTGCTTGGGACTCCAGAACAAACTGGGATCGACGGCACGTTGCTGGTAGTCGTATGCCATCACGTCGTGGCTATTCCATTGGGCGAGGCCCGGATGCACCGACAATTGCATGGTCACGAATCCCTGCATGTTCGGCGTGATTTCAAAGTTGCTGTGAAAGTAATTCTTCTCGCGCAGCTCGGCCTCGGTGACTTCCTCCTCGTCGTCGGTTTCCGCCAAGAACCAATGTTGTCGATGTTCCACCACGGACTGAATGGCCGCCGATTCCATCGTCTGCAAATGGTGTTTCATCCGCGCCAGGTCTTGTCGGGCTACCTGAAAGGTCACCGGAATGGACGTCTCTGAGCTCACCCGCCAGGGCAATTGGCATTGCATCAGCGGAAAGCGACAATAGATTTTCTCGCCCGCCCGGGTCTCCGCCATCGACAACCACTCTTTGCCAAACTCGACCGGTGGGTGGAACACCCACTGATCCACCGCGCAGGCGGCAGTGGTCATGTCAACATTGATCGAAGTCATTTTTCTTCTAGGCGACCGCGGTCAAAACATTCGGTTCCCGAACTCGCAAAGAAAACAGAATGTCGATCGATTTGCCAACCGCGTTGGGATTGCGCTCGTTGCGCAAAACCCGGAGACGAAAGATTGGCTCGGGCCCGAATTTGGATATTCGACCAGGACTGCGATTCCCCGACTTCGATCCCAGCTTGGTCCAAATCGATCGCATGATTCAACGTCAACAACGCATGATGCGAGCCAATTATCCGAGCGAAGACGTGTTTGCGGAAATCGAAATCATTACCCAGGCGGCGATCATGGCGCCGGAATTTCTGATGCGACGCAAGATTGTGCCGGATCCAA
>JACCEC010361674.1_pt1 | contig 96675 bp, 107 predicted proteins | sample 7450121 | NCBI WGS metagenome assembly JACCEC01 (sample SAMN15323455, study PRJNA562643) | freshwater metagenome | isolation source: river surface water | place: USA:Blue River Watershed | collected 2017-08-18
ACTGGTGCAACTGGTGCGACTGGAGAAACTGGTGCGACTGGTGCCACTGGTTCTACTGGTGACACTGGTTTAACTGGTGCTTCTGGTCCAACTGGTGCAACTGGTGCGACTGGTTCATTCCCTACACCAACAGCAATTAATGATGATACCGTAATTGGAGTAATGTCATATGATGTCGCTGGAGGTACCTATTATTATAATACATCTCTTACAAAAACATTTGTAATTAATCATCCAGACGATAACTTCAAATACTTGGTACACGGTTGTTTAGAAGGTCCAGAAGCGGGCGTTTACTATAGAGGAGAGTCAAAAATTACCAACAACAATGAAGTTACCATTGAACTGCCAACTTATGTTAATAAATTAGCAACTAGTTTAACAATTCAAGTAACCCCTATTTATAATGGAACTGTAAAAACATTAGGAGTATCAAGAGTGAAAGACAATAAGTTCACAGTATATGGAGAGAACTGCGAGTTTTTCTGGACTGTATTTGGAAAACGTCTCTCATTAGATGTTGAACCAAACAAGAAAGACGTCGTTGTAAAAGGTGACGGACCTTATAAATGGATTTAATTTCAAAGCACAAAATATTAAAATTATATAATTTACGAAATACAGTTGAATTATATAATTTGCATATTAACACTTAAAAGCATTTGAATTAACTAATTAATTGTAAAAAATGACACATCAATCCGAAGAAGAACCAACCAAAGAAAAGTGTATTGAAAATATACATTCTCTCTTTGATAAATACAATGATAATGTGTATATGATGCAACGATTGCAATATCACCTTTTAAACATTTTGCCATCTACTCTTGAAAACGAAGACAAAAATCACGTGAAAAGACAAGAACGCGCCAATTTTTTATCCAACGAACAAAAAATATTTATTCAAGTTTTCTTGAGTAAAAATCGTTATTATTATTTAACCAATAATAATTGTTTCTATCATTATAATGGTAAAAGTTTCAGTTCAGTGAGAGAAGATGATATTCAACATCAATTATTATCCAATATATCCAAGGATAGAACTCTAATGCAATGGAAATACAAAACCAAAATCAACATTATAAAACAAATCAAAGAGAGAAATTTATTCCAGTGTGTCCCAGAGCCGGAAACAATTCAAAATGTGATTAAAAACTTATATCCGGTGCTCTTTAAAAGCAAAAACGAAGTTAAATATTTTTTAACTATTATTGGTGACAATATCTTAAAGAAAAACAATGATTTAATCTTTTTGATTAAACCCACCATAAAAAAAATCTTGATTGAACTAGACAATATTATATACATTACATCTGGGTTTACAAATCCAACTTTCAACTTTATGACCAAATATCATGAAACATACTCATTTGAAAAATGCAGAATCCTCAATATAAATGATACAATTGATATAGATATTTGGAAAAGTATTTTGAAGAAAGTTGGTTTAGACTTGTTGTGTGTTGCTGTACACTATTCTAACCGTTGTGATTCAGATACTTTTATTACAAGTCATGTTGATGAAGAATTCAAGAACTACACAATGTATTTGAAAAATAATAATCAACAAGTGATTCTAGATAAATTCTGTAGTTGTTGTATTCAAAAAATAGATTACCAGTCATCCACACCCATATCAATCAATTGGAAAAATATGCATTATTTGTGGAAGAACTATATATCCGGGGGTTCTCTCCCCAACATGATTTATTCCAACCAGTTAAAGACAATTTTAAAAGAGAGATATCAATATGATGAAGCAACAGATTCTTTTTTGAATGTAATTAGTAAATACTTACCCAACGTAAGCAATTTTTTACTATTTTGGGAAAAAACGATACAAATATCGGATACCTCCGAAGAAACAGAAGTAGAAGAAATAGAAAATGAATTTGAAATAGATGAGTTGTGTTCTCTCTTTAAAAAATGGATTTCCCAACAACAAACATCTGAGGTTCTCTCAAAGAATGGAAATGTAAATGAAAAAGATGTGATAAAAATAATAAAACATTTTTATCCCAACGTAGAAATTGAAGATAATAAATATGTTTTGAACATTTCTTGCACAATGTGGAACAAGGTTTCTGATGTTAACCATTACTTGCAGTTATTTCATACTCATTGTAAAGACAACTTAAAAAAAGGCACTGATATTTCTCTCATTTCATTTGATGAAATATATGATTTTTATTGTGAAAAGATTAAACCAACTAGTTGTTTTGTTGTGAATAAGAGGTTTTTTGAGAAATATTTGTTTTTTAAACTCAATGGATTTATTGAATACGAAAAATTCATAACTCCTTTATGGTATTATTCAGAATGAAGAGAGAATAATATAATAATTATTTATTTACAGTTTATTAAAAATGAATGAGTTACATTTGTTTAATGTTTTCTTGATTTGCGGTGTTTTCTGGTGCCTTTTCCGTCTAACTTGACATAACCAAAAACACCTTTCTTTGTACCGTAACCGGCTTTGACAAGACGTCTTTCTTTTTTAGCAGTGGTATGTTTTACTTTTGACACAATACGTCCATTTTTGTTTTGGTGTAAATCGTGTTTCTTTAAACCACCACTGGTCTTGTACGCTGAACCATGATATACTTCTGCTCTTGAACCAATCAAGTTACGAAACTTTCTTCCGTGAATATGGTAATGTCCATCTTCTGCTTTTGCGTGACGAGTCATTATAAAATGAATGAAGAAAATAATTATTTCTAAAGTAATAAAAATAATTATTAAAAAAATCAACGCAGTATTAAAATTTGTTTCTTAAAGGACGGTTAAGACCACCTGGTTGTCCTTCTGTTTTTCCTAAAAATGTAACTACATTTCCATAAACGTTGTTTTGGTTTCCATATTTAACAGAACCTCCTTTAGAGTAGTTAATGATAGTTGCGGCGCGTTGCGCTTGAGTTTGTGTTGGGTTTACAATTCCGTTATCTAAGAATATTTTTTGTGTTTCTTGGATACAAGTTGCTGCATCGCCACATTTACCCGGAAAACGAAGCGAGTTCATACCGGGACGAAAATATAATGATGCATAAGATGAATAATATTTTGAATCAATGGTTGACATATATATTCATGTGTGATTAAAAATCCGTTTTTTGAATTTATATAAAAATTGAAAGAATTATTTTCATAATATTTAAAGATACATTACATATTATACAATGAGTACTAATTCCGAAGAACTCTCAAATAAATACCAACAAAAGACCGACAAACAACATATATTGGACAATCCAGATACATATATTGGTTCTGTTGAACATATTGAATCTGATTTATGGATACTAAACAATGAACAAACAAAAATTATAGAAAAAAATATATCTTATATTCCGGCATTATTCAAATTATTTGATGAAGGAATTGTCAATTGCCGTGACCATGTTATTCGTATGCAACAAGCAATTAAAAATAAAACAGAAAATACTTTACCAGTGACAAATATTGATATATCTGTTCAAGATGACGGAACAATTGTAATGATGAATGACGGAAATGGTATTGATGTTGCAGAACACCCCGAATATAAAATTTGGATTCCGGAATTAATTTTTGGTCATCTAAGAACGTCTACTAATTACGATAAAACAGAAAAAAAAATAGTAGGTGGTAAGAATGGTTTCGGATTCAAACTCGTCCTAATATGGTCTACTTATGGTTCCGTTGAAACTGTTGACCATATTCGTGGTTTGAAATATGTTCAAGAATTCAAAAATAATTTGGACACCATCGGTAAACCATCTATTACGAAATGTAAAACCAAACCTTATACAAAAATCACATTCAAACCAGATTATGCGCGTCTAGGAATCTCTGGGTTATCACCAGACGTAATTGCACTACTTAAAAAACGTGTTTACGATGTCGCGGCAGTTACAGACAAATCTCTAAAGGTAAAATATAACTCTCAACTAGTTCCAGTGAAGAATTTCCAACAATATATTGACATGTATATTGGTGTTGCAAATAAAGAAGACCAAACAACGGCAAGAGCATATGAAGAGTCCGGCGAGCGTTGGGAATACGCAGTTGCATTATCACCTACACACGAATTTATTCAAGTATCATTTGTAAATGGTATTCATACTGCAAAAGGTGGAAAACACGTGGAGTATATTTTGGGGCAAATTACACGTAAATTGGTTGCGTATATTGAGAAAAAGAAAAAGGTTGTAGTAAATGCGAATAGTATCAAAGAACAACTGATATTGTTTCTAAGATGTGATATTGAAAACCCAGCATTTGATAGTCAAACCAAAGATTTTATGAACACTCCTTCCTCTAAATTCGGTTCAACTTGCACGGTTTCGGACAAATTCATTGAGAAAATTGCCAAAATGGGTGTTATGGATGCTGCTTGCGCATTGACCGAAGTGAAAGAAAATAAAGCAGCGAAAAAAACAGACGGTTCAAAAACCAAGAGTATTAGAGGTATTCCTAAATTAATTGATGCCAACTGGGCGGGAACTGAAAAATCGGCACTATGTAGTATTATCTTTTGTGAAGGTGACTCTGCCAAAGCGGGTATTGTTTCTGGACTTTCATCTGAAGACCGAAATATTATTGGAGTGTATCCTATGAAAGGTAAGATTTTAAATGTTCGCGGTGAAGCAACCAAAAAAATTGTGGAAAATAAAGAAATTTCTGAAATCAAAAAGATTCTTGGACTAGAAACTGGACGTGTTTATAAAAGTATGGAAGATGTTGCAAAGTCATTGCGGTATGGAAAAGTGTTATTTATGACAGACCAAGATATGGATGGGTCTCATATAAAAGGTCTCGGTATCAACTTGTTTCAGAGCGAATGGCCATCTTTGACTCAAATACCCGGATTTATTGGTTTTATGAATACACCTATTTTGAAAGCGCGCAAAGGAACCCAAGAATTAGTATTTTATAATGAAGGTGAGTATGATAGTTGGAAAAACTCAATACCAGAACACGAGTTGAAATCGTGGAATATTAAATACTACAAGGGTTTGGGAACCAGTACCGGAAAAGAATTTCGCGAATACTTTGAGAAAAAGAAAACAGTCGGTTTTGAATACAAAGGAAAAAATAGTGATGATACAATTGACATGGTTTTCAATAAGAAACGCGCTGACGATAGAAAAGAATGGTTGGGCGAATATAACCGCGAATCTTTCTTGGATACGAATGATAAAATGGTTTCTTATGAAGAATTTATCAATAAAGAGTTGATTCACTTTTCAAAATATGATTGTGACCGTAGTATTCCTAATTTAATGGATGGGTTGAAAATCAGTTTGCGAAAGATTTTGTACTCAGCATTCAAAAAAAATTTGACAACAGAAATTAAAGTTGCACAGTTCAGTGGTTATGTCTCTGAACATTCTGGGTATCATCACGGCGAGGCAAGTTTAAACGCCGCAATTGTAGGAATGGCACAAAATTTCGTTGGTTCAAACAACATTAACTTATTGATGCCTAATGGACAATTTGGAACACGATTACAAGGTGGTAAAGACAGCGCATCGGAAAGATATATCTTTACTCAGTTGAACAAAATTACACGTATACTGTTCCCAGACACGGACGATAAAATTCTTAGTTATTTGAATGACGATGGACTATTGGTTGAACCAATCTATTACGCACCCATTATTCCAATGGTTTTAGTGAATGGTTCCAAAGGTATTGGAACTGGATTTAGTACGGATATTATGTGTTATAATCCTTCACAAATTATTCAATATATTAAAAATAAGTTGACTGCGTCATCAAGTGATTTTAGTGTAACAGAATTTACGCCTTACTATGAAGGGTTTAAAGGAACTATCCAAAAAATTAATGAAGAAGGAAAATATTTATTCAAAGGAAAATATGAAAAACTAGGTGGGGATAAAATTCGTGTAACAGAGTTACCAGTTGGTTATTGGACAGATGACTTCAAAGAATACTTGGAAAGTTTAACCGAAACTGTTGATAAAAATGGTAAGAAAATCAACCCAGTAGTAAAAGAATACGATGATATGAGTAAAGATACAACAGTTGATTTTATTGTCACACTGCATAAAGGAAAATTAAGTGAACTAGAAGCAGTTTCATTGGACCACGGATGCAACGGGTTAGAAAAACAATTTAAATTATTCACTACCAATAATACTTCAAATATGCATTTGTTTGACGCACACGATAAACTTAAAAAGTATGAAACTGTCCAAGAAATAATAGATGACTACTTTGTGACAAGAGTTGAACTTTATCAAAAACGCAAAGATTATTTGATTAGTGCACTTACACAAGAGTTGATGTTATTGTCTAATAAATCTAGATATATAACCGAGTTATTAGAAGGTTCTATTGATTTGAGACGCAAGAAAAAAGAAGAGGTAGTTCAAATGTTGAAAGATAAAAAATACAATACAATAAATGAAGACGAAGACTACAAGTATTTGGTAAAGTTACCGATGGATAGTGTAACTGAAGAAAATGTTGCACGTTTGAAGAAGGAACACGCTGATAAAGTTGCAGAGTTAGAGTATGTCAAAACAACAACAACATTTCAAATGTGGTTGAAAGAGTTAGATGTGCTTGAAAAAGAGTATAACAAGTATCGTGAAGCAAGAGAAAACGCTGATAAAGTTGGAGGAAAAACCCTTGGTGTAAGTAGTGAAAAAAAGAAAGTTAAAAAGGCGTTGTTAGTTACAAGTGAATAAAAAATTAGAACCAAGGTTTTAATACAAGTTGTTTGTCATTGTTAGAAGACATTATAGGTGGAGCAATTGGTGTGTACATAGTAGATGCGTCTTCTAAATATTTATAGTATCCAACTGCTTCTGAATACACTTGTGGTATCGCATAATCTAATACAATTTTATTCAATTCGTCCACTTGTCCCTTAATATTAGTTGGTTGGTTAGAAGTATGTTGTAAAAAAATACTTCGCATTATTATTTTTAAAGTGTCTCCGTCTTGGTCACTTATAACATATTGTCCATTTGATTTTTTATAAACTCCGGCCCGAATACCATTTTGGATAATTACCATATTTTCTGCTGAAAAAAATGCATTTGATAATGAGGTATTGTCCCATAACCCTTCTGTTGGATTCCTAAAAGTAGTACATTGATTTACTGGTATCTTATCATACATTTGAAATAAGTCTGAGGTTTTAGGACCATTTATATCAACTCTTCCGTTGGATGATTGTCTGTTTGATAATTCCATTATTAATTATATATTTATCAGAAGAAAATTTATTTTTTTATACAAATATATAAAAGTAATGGGAGGGTTTCAAAAAATTGTTTTGATTATAATGTTTATTCTTTTAATAATTGTTCTTGTTTTAGTAGGTATTACATTATATAAAAAGAATACAAATCAAGTGTGGCCTCCAAATATAGGAGACTGTCCAGATTTTTGGTTAGATATGTCTGGTAATGGTTCAAGGTGTGTAAATGTGAAAGATTTAGGCACTTGTAACGGAAGTGTCGCAAAAGGAGAACATTTAACAATGGACTTTTCTGTTGCACCTTATATTGGGTCTAGTGGAAACTGTGCAAAATATAATTGGGCAAATGACTGCGGAATTGCATGGGACGGTATTACTTATGGTGTTACTAATCCTTGCTATGAATCTTCTGGAAACACAGTGTAAAATAAATGGTAAATAATATAATATTTTTTAATAATAATGAATACTGAAGATAAATATTTATTATTAATTCAAAAAATGCCAGAGGATATTATTGAATGTATCAAAAAATTTATACCATTATCAACACTTGTATGGTTAGACAAAAAAACATATATCAATAATCATCATGTTATTTATAAATTAATACCAGAAAATAAATATGAAAGTTATATTCGGGATATGATTCGCAAGGACAATCAACTAGTTATTTTTTGTCTAATGAGAGAAAATTTTAAAAGATGGACAAGTTATAAAAAGTATTTATACAAAAATATAATTTATCAAAACTTTAATTATTTTTTAGTTGACTTTTGTAGGGAAAATAACTCAACAAATTGTTTAAACATAATAAATGAATATTTTAAAGATTCTAGATTGAGTAAAAATCAACATAAAAAGAACATTGTTAGAAATATAAAATGGACAAATTAAATATTAATAAACTACTTAATAGAGAGAATGAAGCACAACAAATTAAAAATAACCTAAGAAATTTTGAGTTAAATAAAAATAATTTGTTATTTAAAAAAGGTATTTATGTATACGGAGAACCTGGAACCGGAAAAACATAATTTGTAATGAATATTTTGAGAGAAATGGAATACGACGTAATTAAATATGACGCTGGAGATATAAGAAATAAATCTATTATTGAAACAATTACGAATAACAATATGTCGGACAAAAATATTATGAGTATGTTTTACAAAAAAGTGAAAAAAATAGTGATTGTCATGGATGAAATTGATGGAATGAATAACGGTGACAAAGGAGGAATCAATATGTTGATTAAACTAATTAGACCGAAAAAAACTAAAAAACAAAAATTGGAAGAGTTAACGAATAATCCAATAATTTGTATTGGGAACTATCATATTGATAAGAAAATTAAAGATTTGATGAAAGTATGTAATACTATTGAACTAAAAACTCCAACCGTAAAACAAATTAATGATGTTATAAAAACACTTATGCCAAATATGGGTAATGAATTGAGAGAAAATATCTACAAATTTGTTCAACACGACTTGAGAAAATTAAAAACTGTCTATGAAATTTATATGAAAAATGAAACTATTTTAAAAAGCAACATAATACAGAATATTTTTCAAACTAAATCTTATAATGACGACACTAAAAAAATAACTCAAAAATTAATTAACAACCCATATTCGTTGAATGACCACAACACTTTAATGAATGATACTGACAGAACAATTGTTGCTCTTTTATGGCATGAAAATGTCATTGACGTTTTAGACAAGGTAGATAAAAAAGATTCTATCCCCCTTTATATGAGTTTACTTGATAATATGTGTTTTGCAGACTATATTGATCGTATTACATTTCAAAAACAAATATGGCAGTTTAATGAAATGAGTTCTCTTATTAAAACGTTTAAAAATAATAAAATATTTCATGAAACATATGTAAATGCAGTTAAAAAAGAAGTAAAATACAACCCTTCGGAGGTTCGTTTTACAAAAGTATTGACTAAATATTCAACAGAGTATAATAATTCGTTGTTTATACAGAGTTTATGTCAACAGTTAGGAATGGATAAAAAAGATATTTTTTCTTTTTTTATGGATATTCGTTCAAAGCACGACGATGTTGAAATTTTAAATTTGTTTGAAAACTATGAAATAAATAAATTAGACATTAACCGAATTTATAGATATTTAGAAAAATTTACTAATGAAAATGCGCAAGATATTGAAGAAAAAATAATTGCTGAAGATACTTTTTCTGAAGATTTTGAAAGTTGTAATGAATAAAAATAATATTTGTATATATATATGAAACGTAATCAAAAAAAATATACTAAAAGAAATCGTAGAGGAGGACTTCCTGATCAAAATACAGTTAAAATAAGTATGGCAGCGTTGAAAAAAAGACTAGATAGTATTGAATCACAACTAGGAACAGTTAAAACTAAAATTGGTCAAGTTGAACCAGTAGAAGGTAAGTCCCGAGAAAACGATGTTGGTATTGAAGAAGCTGGATTTCCAGAGGAAAAACCAGTAGTAGGACAAAATAATCCTATGAATCCGAACTTTACAAGTAACCCATCAACTAATGAGAAATATAACGGTTCAGAACCTATTACAAAAACTCAATTTGATGAAGTAGATAATTTGACTGATCAAATTAAAATTTTACAAAATGACCCTAAAGTTAATAAAGAGAAACTAAAAACATTAAATGGTTTAAGAAATGCTCTATTTAATAAGTATAAAATCCGTTATGAATATTTAAAAAAAGAAAAAGATGCAAGAAAATTATCTGAAGCAGAAAGTGACCAGTATTATATTTTAGAAGCAAATTTAAACGACCCTTCTTTTGGTGGTGGTCGTAAAAGCAGAAGACACCGAAAATCTAAACGAAGCACAAGAAGAAAAAGAACAAGAAAATATAAGAAATAATTTTTCAACAACGATAAATTACAAACCCAAATTTGTAATTTATTAATATTTTCTACTTTTATTTACTCTTTTTGATTTTTTATTTTTTAATGTGGACTTTCGTTTTTTTGCATATCGTCTTGTTTTTCCTTTCAAAATATTTTTATACTTTTTTGCAACAATTCTTCCTCCATTTTTTCTAGTTAATTTGGGTGGTTCATAACTTCTTTTATTCCTATTAGGAGAACCTTGTGGAGTTCCAATTTGAATATTAGTAGGTTGAGGTTCTTGAGGGTTAGGTTCTCCATTTTCCCAAGGTCCTTGATAAGGTGGACGACCGTCTTTATAAGTCATTTCTCCGTAACTTGGTAGTCCCTTACTCCACATTCCGTCATAAAGTAGTCTATTACTTCCATCATTATATTCCATAGTTCCATAACCTTCATATACTCCATCAACAACATCACCTTCATATCTATTATTTTTATTATCTACCACAATTCCGTGACCAGCAGTACGTCCATATGCATTGGGTTTATTGCGTTCCCAAGAACCACTATATACTTTAATGTTTCCATTTTTATAATACATTGACCCATATTCATAAAGTCCTAATGCGAAATCACCTACATAGTCATCTAAATTGTCCAGTATCATTTTTCCATAACCGTGAGGACGTATTCTAAACTCATTTTTAACACTGCCTTTGTATTCTCTATAATTATATTTATTATTTGGTTTATAAATAATAGTTACATTTTTTGGTTGAATTGTTCCATTAGAAAAAGTTCCAGAATATTTCAAGATTGGGTCTAACTCATTATGAATAGTCATTGTTCCTTCACCATTAGGTAGATAACCTTTATTAAACATCCCAACATATTCATTTCCTATATTATCCCCATTTATGTACTTTATAATTCCATATCTGGTAGGGTTTCCAGCATCGTCTTTCTCGCCACTATATGTGAATAGGTTACCATTCGTGTCAATAAATGTTTTTTCTCTACTTGTTCTTATTTCTGAAATATTTGGGATGTTATTTTCATCATTGTTTACTATTTCAAAAGTAAATTCATTTTTATCAGATGTTGGTTCTTTGAATATAGTTGAAATTTCAATGTCTGGAATATATTGAGCATTACTTTTATAACTTTTAGACTTTAGTTTAATATGTTCTGGGTTAACATTTACTTTATATCTTTTTAATAAGTATTCTTTAATTTGCTGTTTAATTAAAGACACTGTTGTGTCTGGTTCATAATACATATCGTCCAGTAGTGGTATTTCTTCTGTTGTTTTTTTATCCAGTATTTTGTATTTAATATTTTCACTCATTACTTAATATTTACATAGACTATTATATTTTTTTAATTAGTGATTAATTGAAAAAATTAAATTTGTTCTTTATCTAAAATATTTTCTAAAAGTTAATATTTTCCCATTCAGAATACAACCCACCAGATTCAATATTTGATATGTACTTTGATGATTCAAAACAATAATTATATTCTTCTATTGCTCTTAATTTTTCAAAAACACTAACATCACTATTTTGTAACTTTTTCAAAAGACTCATTTGATGACTATATTTTTTAAGTTTGTTTAAAGTAATCTGTTCTTGTTGTTGGTCATATATTTTTTCAAGACATGTTTTATCCAATTCTCTTTCATCAAAACCTCCACCATAATCTTTACGAAATTGTTTCAAATTATTTGCAACTATAAAACTAGGCGATTCAACATTTTTTTTACCCACATCTGCTTTTTTTTCTAAGTCACTTGAAGAATTTTCATTTGAAAAACCAATGAAATAAACTTCATCTCTTTCATAGTTTGGCGATGTTTCTATATTTGAGTACTCTCCAAAAATATTATTTAAAATTGATATTTTCATTTTTGAAAATATAATGTTATGGAATCCACAAATCAAAGATAAATTTAAAAATAATAGAATAAAACGCATTATTATATTATTTAGTTATTATTTTTTATATTATTTTAACTATTATTTTCTTATTTTTACATTGACTTGTTTTTCTAACCACCTTTTTTTATCTTCAGAGTCTACTGTTGTATACATATGACGTTCATACTGTTCGGGTGAGTCATAAAATAATGCAACAGTATCTCTACCAAAGTCACCAGTTGAAATACTTACCTTGAAATATAAATCTTCGTCTTTTGAACCAACTTTGTCACCGTAGTAATAACTTCCACTAATTGCGTTTTTAATTGTTGTCCCTTGAATACCAGAAGAAAAAACTTCAATATTGTGAAGTTTTCCGTCTTTTGCTTTTCGTTTGATTAGATGAAAACCCTTGTTATTTTGATAAATATCACTCATTATTTTTTTTACTTTTGTATTTGTTTCATAACTAGGAGTAACTGGTTCGCATTCTTGGTTTAAAGGATGGTACATATCATCTTCATACAACATATTTACTTATGTGTAAATTATATATTACTATTATTACATTTATTTATATTGGTTTTACTACAATTAGATAAAAGTTTCTTTTATTTTTTTAATTCTTTGATTTTGATAGTTATTAATTCCTTTATTTTATTTTCTAGATACTCGTTTTTTTCTTTTAGTTGGGAATTTTCGTTCAATAACTCCATAATTAACTGATTTTGTTCTTCAATTTTTTTACTATAGTTGACATTTTGACTATTTTGAACAATAGTATTCATTTTTGAGTTAGAGTCTTGTTGTTTTTTTTGCTGTTCAATAATTTTATCTCTTTTTTCTTGTATTTCTTTCATTTGTTTTACCACATCGGGTTTATATTTTGGATTCCCCACATCATAACTATTCAACAGTTCGTCAATATCTACCATAAAAAAGTCAAAAATAGGTTGTTCTTTTATAAAGTCTGTCACTTTTTTGTCTGATACTTTTACATATTTATTTGGTGCATCATCCAACAATGTCTTTTTATCAAAAGAGTTGTGATTATGAGAAAAAACCAATATGCTTTTCAATGGGTCTAGTTGAACAAATGGAATTGTGTAGTTTTTGAGAAAGTGTTTTTCTTCTGCTAAACAAGCATTTTCATCATAACTTGTTTGTTTCAGTAACTCTCTTCTAAACGCAAATGTTGCTGCAGTTGAGTGATTTTCCTTATATGGACCACATTGGTACATTTTTTGAATATGTTTAAAATAAATATACATTTCACTTGACCCAGCACAAAGAGCATCTGGGTTATTTTGAAGAGTTTCTACTGCGTGATATATACGTTCTGGCGGATAGTAGTCATCATCATCCATGTAAATTATTATTTCACCAGTTGTTTTTTCGTGCATTATATTTCTTTTTCTACCAAGTGTTAATTTTTGTGGATAGTAAAAATATTTTACTTGTGGAATATTTGTGACCAAATCTTCTATTTTATCAGTTCCGTCATCTATTATTATCCATTCTATTTTATCCTTTGGATATGTTTGGTTATTAAAACATTCAATTATCATTGGAATAAATGGACGACGGTTAAATGTCGGCGTGCAAATACTTACTTTTGGTAAATTAAGTTTTTCAACTAAAAAATTCATAATATAAATATACAACAATTATTTATATTATTTTTGTACAATATATTGAGACTCTTATCTATATACAGTTTAGCTCCCAGCGAGGATTGAACTCGCGACCTTACGCTTACTAAGCGCACGCTATAACCACTAAGCCATGGGAGCGAGGTTTATAGAATCCCAATTAACATTAATAATGTTTCTTTAAGTTATTTTTTATGTAAAATATTTATACACTGCATGTTTTATTTGCTTGTTTATATTTACCCCAACCTAAGGTCGCGGAATCTTTGCCAGTAGGTTTATAAGGTTTGTAAATATTTGTGAAAGTCAAAAGTATAATAAATGCAATAAAAGAAAATCCCGTTGCAGTTGAACCAAAACTAGAGTATGTTCCTGTTACTATATAATAAGTAACTATGTACATTACTATACTAATCTTGTATTTAAACACGTCAAGTAGTGCAGATGAAAATGTATATGGTTTTCCCTTATCCTTAATATTTGCTTCCATATACATTGGCATTAATATTGAATAAATTGATGTCATTAAAGTAATGAATGGTATAATCATACCAATACCAAAAGAGACAAAAACAACAAAAGCAATAAATAGCATGAACAACGACTTGAACACATTTGAAAATGACCACATACTTTCACCGGGTTGCCATACTGTTTTATCATTTACAAACGTTTTTTGACTATAGAACAAATGTAAATGTTTAAACCAAGAATAAATAGTGTAAAAGAAGTTGATTATAAATGTTAGCATAAACCAAAAAATATTAAAATATGGTAATAAAAACAATATTATTGACTCGGAACAGTACGAGTTGATTAAATTATAATATACCGTATTCATATACATATTGTTGGATATGACACCTTGTATTAACGAGCAAACATATAAATAAAAATGTCCAGACTCTTTATTTTCCGTCATACGTTTTAAAAATCCCAAAAATCCTTCTTCCATTATTTTCATATTTTTTGCTTGGTCAAATTCTATTTTTGTTGAATAAGTTTCACCTTCTTTGATTTTAACAATATTAATATCAATATCAACCTTTTCTATATTTGGTGTTAAATTTGTATATGGAAAACATTTTACGTCAGTGGGTAGTATGTTTGCTTGCGCAACTTTTCCAGAATACACCATCGTTGTTCCAATTACAATCATTATTCCAAAAGTTAACAATTGTCTAAATAAGGTTGTTGCATATCCAACTGGATTATTCGGTGTTGTAGTTCCCATAGAACCAAGCATCTGTTTTTTTTTCTTTTCAATTTCAGATGACGAATCTGTTGCCATTATTATAAATTGATATTATAATTTATTTAAATGAACAATTAATTATTTTATATCTATTTATATTATATATGTCACAAAACCCATTTATTAAATTTAAGGAAGATTTCCCAAACTCAAAACCACAATATATTATTAGTTATACTACATATAAACGTTTGAATTATGAGTTACAAAAATGTTATGAACAACTTCCAAAGACAGTTGAACCAGTAGTTCCATACGATGAGTTAGAAGAAAGAGGCATACCATATTCTGATGAAGACTCCTACCAGATAAAGCGCGAATATATGGTTCTATTTGATGAAGCAATGCAAGAATTAGGATTGATAAACCTAGAAGAACAAACACTGCAACAAGAAGAGTATCCTCAAATGGTTCCAACATCGCTACAAGAAACACAACAACCACCATATCTAAATGGAGTTGAACGTGAAAGAACACAAGAAGCGGGAAAAAGAAGAAGAAAGTCAAAAAAATCTAAAAAATCCAAAAGAAAGTCTAGAAAATCAAAGAAATCTAAAAAATCAAGAAAATATAGAAAACATTAACACAATTATTTTATTCTCTATTTATATTATTATGACTAATAAAATAAATATATTTATTCTAGCGTTTATCACACTGATTTTTGTTTGTATTATATTTTACTGGGGAGACTATTTAATAAAAAAGGACTATATTCGTATAGAAAAAGAAGGATTTATAACCGTAAACATAAATCCAGAAAGCGCTGACACTACAAACACTGTGCGTCTTCCAATAAATACAACTACGAGTTGTAAAAATATGTGCGGACCACCTAGTCGTTGTTCTATAACTGGAGAACAATGTGTTTCCGATATTGACTGTTATGGTTGCACACCCCCTGTTAATGAAAAATTACAACAGTCACTTAGTAAGGAAGTTCCGGGATATAATGATTCTGGTAAATTAACTCAAGGAGTAACACCTACATTTTCTGTATTAACTACAGATATTGGAACACAAGCTAGCGAAATAAATCCTAATGCACCGGTACCGCAATATTTTTTAGGAGTAGACCAGTGGAAAAATAAATTTGAATTGGGTGAAAATGAGTTTAACAAAAAATATTATCCAAATGGAAATTTAGGATTTATGCCAAACTATCCTATTCGTCCAACTTTATCTGGACAGTTCAAAGAAGTCGGACCATTGGCCTCCAATGAGTAACTTGAATAGTAACAAGTTAAATAACAGTCCAACCCCAAAATAAATACAATTCATTTCAATATTATTGTTAATTTTATCATTTAACTTCTCCATTAAATCAACAACTTTATTTAATTGATATTCATTATATGAAAATACATCTTCGGTTTTTGTCTCTTTTTTGATTTCTTCTACATTAATAAATCCCATACTAGCATCTATAACCAGTTGTGGTTGTAATTTTTCACATTCTGTTTCTCTGTCTAGGGTTACTTCATCTTTTACAATATTATTGTCTGTTTGTTCTTCTTTTTCAACAAATGATAAGTGTTTAGCACTTTTTATATGCTTATTGTAACTGTTTTTATAATTAGTAAAATAATTACAAGATTCACAACTGTATTTATGGTAATTAAATGCTGGGTTGAGAAACTGTTTGGATACTTTATTTTTTGTTTGTGTATTTTCCATTGCTATCTGTTATTATTATTAAGATGTTGTTTTTATGTTGTTTAAAACATTGAAGAATTAAAATAGGACACTTTAATTCTTTAACGGTCAAATATCATTAATGGTTCTTAATAATAGTTAAAAATACAAATTATTTTAAGTTGCATACATAAGACCACAATTTCCACCAACAAAAGTAACCATATTGATTCGTTCTTCAAATACCACCATGTTAAAATTGTAATCATAAATTCTCCATGTTGGTTTATTTATTCCAATTATATTTCCGGTCTCGGGATCACATATAGTAAGTGACTGTGCATACGGGTCTAAAGAAGGAACAATTGTATTAATTTCAAACTCAATCGTTGTAAAACGACTCATATTAATTGCACCAGATGGTTGTAAGTCATATGGTGAGGTGTTCATACAAAAATTATACACATACAATCCGTCTGGTGCATTTCCCGCAGTTCGCGTGTATTTTTCAATATAGTTATATATACCTACTGGTTGTGCATTTTCACGATAAGAACCATCCAACAACAACGCCATAGAAATTAAAATATTTTTTTCATTTTCCAAGTTATAGTTACCCGTAAGCATCCAACCAGTTAATTTACCATTTGCATTCACACCTGGACCAATATAAACCGTTGTAGTTGTTCCGTCTGGATTTGTTCTTATTATTTCATACGTTCCACTTGTACTTGCTGGAGTTAAGTCATACGGTAAATAGTTATAAGGCCAATTCGTATAGTTGCTCCATTCATTTCTCAAATTTGCATCACTTCTTTGTAGGAAAAAGGTATAATTTGAAATCATACCCATAGAATCTAACTGAACTTTATTTGGACCAGTAACGTTATAAAAAACATTTTCTCTTACTTGTTTAAATAAATACTTTTGTTCGTTTAGTGCAAAAATACGCGACTCTGCATTAGATAAAAAACAATAAGTGCAGTTTAAATGTACATCTGCATTCCACAAAGTTCTTGTGTCAGTATAAGAATTTACTCCTAAAGATACATCCGGAGGTGTTTGTAAAAAACGATAAAACTGCATGTAGTATTGATTGAAGTTCGGGGCAATATAAGGATAATTATTTTCACTGTCCATTACATCACGTATTTGAAATAGTTCTTGTATTGGTCGCATAGTAACATGAATTTGTAATTCATTATATTGAAGTGCTACTAAAGGAAATGCCATTTGACTTTTAAGAGTAAACCACGCATTTAAAGGTATGTAAAGTGTTCTTCCACGAATGGAAGGTTCCGCCCCAGCGGGGTCACTTGTATAGTATGCATTTGGATAAGCATTCACGCGTGTTCCAGAATTTGCTGGGTCATTCAATTCAGTAACATTTCCAGTCATTTTATCAAATAATGCTTTCTTTTCTGCAGAAAAGTCTCGTTGTACCATTGCCAACAAGTATGCGCCAGAAAATTCTTGTAGGGTTTGATTACCACAAGTAATAGTTATTTTTGATATCATTTGTGCTCCAATATTTTCAATCCAACGAAACTCATACGGAATCCACGCACCAGTATTGTTTGCTGTACTTGTATCGTCTGTTTGTGGAGGGAATATTGGACTCCATATATTCGGTAACTCTACACTTAAATAACAGTCCATCAGCAAGTCTCCGTAACGTTTTACCTTAAATGTAAATGTTGACTCTTCAGATAAACGTAATGTTCTTGAACCTTCAAAATCTAGACGAAATTTTTGTAAACTGAAATTAGTATATTTATGATATGTTGATTTGAAAAATGTTTTACTCGGATTGCCAGTTAAAACAATATCTTGATTACTTGCCGAAACAAGTTGTATTAATCCACCACTCATTTAGTTATATTATATTGATAATTTATATTTAATTGAATTTATATTTAATTAAATATTTTCTCTGATATCTAAATATTTATAATTACAAAATAGTTTTAATATTATAATATATTAAATAAGTATGGTAAATGTTTCAGATATAAAAAATAAATTAGGTGGAATAATAAATAATCCAAATTTTATGAAAGAATATTTTATAAGTACCATCATAATTGTTATGACCATATTAGTAGTTATTTTAGCATTAGTTTATTTTTACTACGTAAAAAATTTAATGCCCAAAGAATGTTCTATTATGGAAAAAAAATATGGAACTATAAATGGAAAGATTAAGTCAATTAATTCAAACGACCCAAAATGTGGATACACGTTAAAAGACTACTACATTAAAACTGCATATAACTGTTGTAGTGGTGGTTCTTATAAACACGACTTTGTAAACACTTGTAATTTAAAAAATGTATTGAAACAAGGTGTTAGATGTTTAGACTTTGAAATTTATTCTATAAATAATAAACCCGTTGTTGCCACTTCAACAAATAATAGTTTTTATATTAAAGAAACGTATAACAGTGTTCCATTCTCTGATGTTATGAATATTATTGTTAACTATGCATTTTCGGGAGGTACTGCTCCAAATCCAAATGACCCTATTTTATTCCATTTAAGAATTAAAAGTAATAACCTAGAAATGTACAAAAACTTGGCAAAAATATTTAAGCAAAATAAAAGATTTTTCTTAGGACCAGAATATAGTTATGAATATGGAGGTAAAAATATTGGAGATGTTAAACTAACCCAACTCTCTAAAAAAATAATTTTAATTGTTGATAAATCAAATAATAAATATTTAGACAATGAAGACTTTTATGAATATGTTAATGTTACTAGCAATTCCGTATTTATGCGCGCATTAAATTTTTATAATGTAAAAAATACTCCCGACTTGTCCGAACTACAAAATTTCAACAAAAAAAATATGACTATTTGTATGCCAGATAAAGGAACCTCTCCACCTAACCCTAGTGGTGTAGTCTCTAGAGAAACTGGAAGTCAAATGACTGCAATGCGTTATCAAAATTATGATATTAACTTACAAGAAGACGAAAAATTCTTTAATGATAATGGTTATGCTTTTGTATTAAAACCAGAAAGACTACGTTATATTCCAGTTACTATACCTAAAGCAACTCCTCAAGACCCAGCAGTTAGTTACGAAACACGTACTGTTAGTAGCGACTATTATAGTTTTAAAGTTTAAATTCTATACATTTTATAAATTACAAAAAAGATATTATCTCATTATATTTTAGATAATATATTTCAATCAAATGAAAGACTTATGTGATAAAAAATTGTCGTTTCAAGAATGTGAACTAGTTATTTTACGTTCTGCAGTTGATAAAGCAGAAGAAATGATCGGAAAAAATGCAGTAAACTCACCAGAAATAACTAAAATGCTAACGATTGTTGAAAATTTTATAAAGAAAAAGTCATTAATTTGTTATGGTGGAACTGCGATTAATAATATTCTTCCAAAAAAAGATCAATTTTACAACAAGGATATTGAAATACCCGACTATGACTTCTTTAGTCCAAATGCTCTGAAAGATGCCAAAGATTTAGCAGATATTTATATTGACGCTGGTTTTTCTGAAGTGGAAGCAAAAGCCGGACAACACCACGGAACATACAAAGTTTTCGTAAACTTCATCGGTATTGCCGACATAACAAGTATACCCAAGGAACTTTTTTACACTCTTAAAAAAGACAGTATTCAAGTAGCGGGTATTTTATATGCACCACCTAACTATCTAAGAATGGGAATGTATTTGGAGTTAAGTCGTCCCGCTGGCGATACGTCTCGTTGGGAAAAAGTCTTAAAACGATTGACTCTGTTGAATAAAAACTATCCACTAGACTCTGCACAATGCGCACACGTTAATTTTCAAAGAAAACTTTCTAAAAATGAAGACTTTGGTAACGCTATTTATGAAAATGTCAAACATACATTAGTAAATCAGTCCGTCGTATTTTTTGGCGGTTATGCCATTTCAATGTATGCCAAGTATATGCCAAAAGATATTTATCATAAAGTGAAAAAAATACCAGATTTTGATGTTATTTCGGACGACCCTAAAACAACTGCTGAAATTGTAATTGAGAGGTTAAAAGATGTCAAGGTAAAAAATGCGAAATTTGTAAAAAACAAACCACTTGGAGAAGTGATTCCAGAAAATTATCAAATCATGGTAGGCAATGATACTATTGCATTTATATACAAACCTATTGCATGTCATAGTTATAATGTTATTCAAGTTGACGGAGAAGATATTAAAATTGCAACGATTGATACAATGTTGAGTTATTACTTGGCATTTTTATATGCCGACCGCGACTACTACGATACCAACCGTATATTATGTATGGCGAAATACTTGTTTGAAGTTCAACAAAAAAATAGACTAGAACAAAAAGGACTGTTGAAAAGATTCAGTATCACTTGCTTTGGTCATCAAGAAACGGTTGAAGAAATGCGTGCCGAAAAGGCGGCGAAGTTTAAAGAATTGAAAGAAAAACGAGGCACTTTGGAATACGAAGAATGGTTCTTGACCTATCGTCCGGGAGATAAAAAACAGATAAAGCAAAAAATAGAAGACTTGTCTGTTACAAAAACGAAGAGAAAACACTCTGGAAAAAATAAAACAAAGAGGAGGAAAGGATACTTCTTTTAGAAAAAATATTTTTTATTATTATATATATATTATGAATAATAATAATAATAATAATCAACTAGACCTAATGTTTAGTAATATAGATAACATCATAGATGATATGCACGAAGAAGGGGACCTCGGTGACTACTCTAACAGTCCATTACGACCATTAATAAATGAAATCTGGGACAAAAAAATGCAAGATTTAGAGAAACTATTCAAAATTGAAGACACACAAATAATGATGGAAACAGATACATTAGAAATTCCAAATGAAACCACAGAACAAGTAAGAAGTAACTATGGTACTTATATGGAAAAGGTTGAAAGTATTAAAGAGGTTTTAAAAACAATTGATAACAAAATCGTTACTCTTGAAAAATTAGTTGAACAAATGAAAGAATACAACAGTGTAAGTAGGGAGAATCTAGAAGAACTTGAAAAACAGTTATACAAAGTAAAGGTAGGAACCTTGGAAGGACTTACTAGAGGTGTAATTGCGAAAAAAAAGGTTGAAGTAGATGAGGATGATACTGCAGTAAAAAATATATTAGAACAACCATACGATGAAATGGAAAAGTTATTCCCAGATGGTATCAGAGGTGGAAAACGTCGCAGTAGTAGAAAATATAGAAAGAACAAAAATAAAAAAAATAAAACGAAAAATATGAAAGGTAAAAAACGATATTAAACTGCGACTTGCTACTAGATACAAAAATATCTCAAAAACTTTTCATTTGCATTTTTTAAAAACTCTACGACTATTTGAACAAACGAATTACTGTTCAAATGTTCCAAGACTTCTCTCGTGAGTATGTATTTATGAATCAAAAAATAAAAATAAATATTGTAAAATACAAATATTTCAAATAATTTTTTAAGTATAAAATGATACGTTTGTCTTACTAATGACCATTCATCCACGTAACTACACATTAGCGTTGGTTTTTCTTTGATGTAAAACAAGTGAATATCCAACAATCCAGAGAGAACACGATGAAAATTCGTTTTTTCATTTTTTACGGATATAATATGAGTTATTTTATCGTACCCTAAAAGGTCCAAGTAAAGAATTCGTTTCCCTTCTTTTTTGGGCAAAATATAAGGGAAAATACCATCTACATATCTCTCTTTATGCATAAAACTACCATCAATCAAGTAAGGAACAAAACAAGACCGTTTCACTACATCCATAATTTCTTTCTTGTTTTTGTACTTGGATTTTATGACCTTTTTTCCTTTTTTTAAATCATAGTAGGTAATAAAAACCCGACCATTCATTCTCTCACAAATATCCCGCGGCAACTTTTTGCGTATTTTAGAGAGAATGTCATCCACTACTTCCAAATGGGTTGTTTTCTTGAACTGGTCAATCGCCATATTGTATATTTCGGTTGTTAAATCCAACAAGTCTGCAGTATATAAGACACAAGCGAGAGAACCAATGCTGCAACCGGATAATTTATCTACTTCTATATAACCGACTTTCTCCATTTCTCTCAAAAAATAAAGAGCACCGATTAAATAACTTCCATTGAATAATCCCCCGTCAAGAATAATATCTATTTTCTCTCGTTGATTCTTTTTTGAAAGTGGAATATTATCAACTAATTTGGAAATATATGTTTCTAACATTTGATTTATTTGGTTGTGTATTATTTATAGATGAAATAAATATACTACAAATGATACGCATCTTATACTTGGAACCTATTTTTACTTTTAAATTTCAATACAAAGAGAGAAAACTGTTTGGGTTAAAATGTGCTAAAATGAGTCGTTACTTTTGATATAAAATAATAAAGTGTTCCAAATAAAATACTGGTGAATAAGTATCCATATATGTTTATATTTCCATCTCTGAAAAATAACACTGGAAAGTATTTGAATAATAAACGTCTAAAAAACGGTAACTGAAATAAAAAGTACAATATACATATTAATAATGGTACTTGTATTTCATCGTACAGTTGGTCCAAATTACTATCTTGGTCAACTCGTCTGTTATATTTTGATATAATTTCATCATTTTCTTCATAGTCGCCAATATAGTCTTCTGTTTCTCTGTTTGGAGGAATATAATTTGGTTGTATTTGCGGGTCTTGTATTATATTTTCAGTGTTTCTTGGAATATCTCTTGACTGTAACTGAGTTAGTCCAGCAGTACTTGCTTGTTGCAAACCATTCACTATTTGGTTTATTGTTGACTGGTCTAAACAAACACCTTGACTTTGACTTTGACCTTGACTTTGACCACCTATATTTACATTCGGAACTACTTGATTTGTTTCGTTTATTGAAAGAGAAACGTTTCCACCAATACTTCCACCTCCCGTCGGGTCGGTGGGAAGATCCATAATACTTGTTGTATCAGAAGACATATAATTATAATATATTTTGATTATTATAATAATACTATTTACGCAAACATACTTTTTATTTTTTATCATCGTCGTCCATTTCAACAAATTTCATATTTTTATCACATTTTATAGACTTTGTGTTGTACTTGTAACACTTATCTTGAAATTTGTATATTTGACCATCAATCTCATCTAATGGAGGCGCTTTTTGAATAATACAGTTACGCCCTTTACAAACTCTTCTAAATAAAGATGCTAAACCCAATCCTAAAATAATTGACATTAATATTCTTCCGGTTTCACCGTGTAAAAATTTTGCTAATCGTAACATTATTGTATATAATATCACACTATTAAAATTTATCTAAAACTAATAATTTATAAATTTGCTATTTTTGTATCGGAATTGTTTTGATTAATGATTTATCTGCTGGACAAGTCACTTCTTTTGCTTCATAAAAAAAACAGTTGTCTGCATTGTCCTTGTATTGGACTTTTCCCACATTTTCTGGTGTTGGATACATATGAATCACTTTTGTTTCTGGACCCATTATATAAACAAAAAAAAGTCCAAACGCTAAACTAAGAATAAAAACTGGTAATGAAATAAATTTTGATAATGACCACATATCTTTTATATATTTATATATTAAAATATAAAATTATTTATCTGGATTTTCATTTCTAGATATTTCTTTTATTAACCATTCTTGAGTAACTTCATCATTACAAATCCATCCGTATCCAACTGCATATCCAACTGTATTTTTATTTTCATCCTCGTTGTAGTCACGATATTTACAACCATTATTTATAAAATGAATCATTGCTTTTTGTTGAAAACGAGTTACTATAGTACTACCGAATGACTTATAAAATCTTGATTCTTGTGCTGGTGCAGAAAAACGCCCTCCTTTTTTGTTTTTGAATATAATATGCGTCGTATTTGACGATTGAAATATTTTTACAAATGTTCCTTTTTGTTTTATCATTTTCGGTACAAAATTACTCGTATAATGGTTGAATATTTCAACTAAATATGTTTCATCCACCACGAAATCATTCATATTTGTAACTTCCCAAAATGCTAACGCTTCATTCACTAATGGTTTAAATCTATCATGGTTTCTTCCACTGTAACACATACTCATATTTGTAGTTACAATACCTATATTTTTGTATTTAAAGTTCAATTTTTTTTATTGAATTTTAAATTTATTTCACTTATGCAGCTTTGTGTTTTGCTCTAAAAATACTTACTTGTGTAACAAGAATGTAAAAGTTAACCAACATATAAATAGTTACTAAACCTCTTGCTCTAGATGAATTTGCAGTTATGTCTCCATAACCAGTTGTTGTCATAATAGTTACAGTGTAATATATTAATGCAACTAATCTATCAAATGGGTCACTTGGTAATCCTTTAATATCATCGTCTGTAGCAATAAAAAATAGTAGTAATATGTAACAACTATTGAATAAAATAAAATTAAACCACATATATATTAAAGTAATATAATTTTTTTAAATATGAGTTGTAATTTATTCTCCTATCCTCATTTCTTCTTTATACTTATATTTTTTATTACCTTCTTCGTCATATTCAGTTGTGTCACTTTCTTTACTTGAAGTTTTTTGTTTTTCTTTTTTATCTTTTGGTTCCTTAAGTCCTAGTTGCATTTTTTCTACGGTTTGGTCACCTAGTACAAATTCTAACTCTTCAATACTATATGGTAGTTGAACCAATTTGTATGTTCCGTCGTCTTCATAATCAACATAGGATTTGGCATATTTTCCATTCATTAATTTTTTCAAACGAGGAATCATATCATCAATATAAACATCCACCGCATCAGTTACAAACTGTTTGTTTTGGGTTTTTTCATACTCCGACATCATTTTTTTAATGTTTTCAATATTGGTATATAATTCAGTTTGAATTTTATTTAATTCTTCTCTTTTTTTACTAGAATCGGTAATAACATTAAATAAAGTTAAAAAATATTGTGAGTTTTCTGTTGATGTTATTACTTTTTCTCGGATTTCTTCAAATTTTTTAACTGCTTCTTCACTTGTTATGTATCCAAATAAAAAATTATTTTTATCAAGAATTATACTTTTTTTATATTCCATCAGATTTTCTTCATCTTCTTTCATCAACTCACGTAAATCATTTGTTTCTGCCAAATTTATTTTAATATTGAAAGGACACGGATTTTCTTTATCTCCACAAACTGCCGACAATATACGTTCAAAGTCTTGGTTTTCCTTGCAACTAAAAATTGAACCAACTGGTCTACCACAGTTTATGCATTTCGGTCTCAATTCACTATACTTTAATCTTTTTTCTTTCCAACTTAAATTCGGAATAGCAATAATTTTCTTTTTTTCATTATTTATACTTGTTTCATATTGGTCCTTCATTTCATAATACTTGTCTACTCCCTCTAAATATTTCCTTTTTTTATCGTCTGTTTTATTTTCATCTATTATTTCATTTTCATCCATTCTATATTATAAATTACCAATATATTTATTTATATTTTTTTCTTCTTTTAGAATTTACCAATCTTTTTATGTGTAAAGTCATATTCGTCATCCCACTGTGGAAGTCCAGTAATCAGTGACTGTTGAGAACGTAACTTAGCATCTTGGTAATTTTTAATTTTTGATAAAATGTATTGTTGCTTTTCAATGTTTTTCATATTTTTTTCCGAAGGAGTTAGTTTTCCCTTATATTTAAATAACAATATTGTTCCTAAAAGTAGAAAAAAACCAACACCTAAAGATATATTAAATATAACATTATTGTATTTATTTTTAAATTCCCTACATTGTTTTAATGTCTGATTTAAAAAATATTTCACACCGGGTTCAATTAATGTTGGTTTAGTAAAATTATTGTCGTTCATATTTAATAATTACTTTTATTATATCAAAATAAATTATACACAATATCTATATGGACACTTCATATATTTCGGTATTTATATTTTTAATAACTACTATATTATTTTATCTCGTTTTAAAACCTAAAATGAAAATTGAAACTTTAAATGATGCGGCAATGATGAGTAAATATTCAAGTACCAAATATATGGGGTTGGGTATATACTTATTACTTGTAGTAGTCACTCAATTTGCAGTAAATGCATACTACGTAATTAATACTTGTGGAGGTAGTTCTACTACAAACATTGGTTATGCATTTATTGTTACTTTTATTCCTTGGATATTCATATTCGGAATATTAATGGTTGTTTTGATTATGTTCCCCGGTATAAAGTCTGCATTTTCAAATGTTGTCGGTTATTTTATTGTTGCGTCCAGTGCAAACGGAGTTTTGACTGAACTACTAGTGAATACTGATGTTAATAGAACAATTAAGGATGACCCTTCTTTAACTCCAGAACAAAAACTATCATACCAAACTGCAGCAGACGCAATCATCAAGTTGTGTGGTAATATGAGTATTTTAATCAACCAAATTGTTCCAGAAAATTTCAATAAAATTTGGACATCCATTTTAACTCCTTTGATGAAAGAGAAATATCAACCCACAGTTAATAATGGTGTTACTAATGAAAATACCGAATCGTTAGCATTAAAACAAAAACTACTGGATATTGTTATATTAAGAGATAATATTGGTGAAGGTATGTGGTTTTTATATACTGCTATACTTTTGACGTCTGTTGTACAGTATAAAATAACATCCCGTGGTTGTGTCCAAGATTTGAAAGATATTCAACAGAACCAACAAAACTATATAAAAGAACAAAGTGTTAAAACTGCTGCCAACGCAAAGGCGAAAGATATGGTTTATACTCTAAACACTTAAAATTATACTATTCGCAAATGATATAAATAATATCTGTTATACAATACAATAGTTATGTATTGGAAGTTTATAAATATATGGTTTTTTCTCAGTATGGTGTATGGTTTGAAACAACCCATACCCAAATTTTGTGTAAATTGTAAACATTATATTCATCCAGAAAATGTTTATTCTAGTACTGCGTATGGTAAATGTTTACTTTTTAACATAACCACCATAAAACTAGACGATACCTATTTAGTTACTGGAATTGACAACTCTAAAGTAAGCGTTGAATATAACTACTGTTCTACTGCTAGAAGTATGAGTGGTATGTGTGGTATAGATGGAAAAAGGTACGAACAAAAATAATATTTTGACGTGTTTTTATGTTACACGTTAAAATAGTAAATTAAAAATTTAATCTAGGATGTGCTAAATAATACAAAACAAATAAGTAACATAAAATGCCTAAAATAATGGATAGTAACCAAATGGGTAGAATGGTTTTATTTCTAAACCCGACCCCAAACTGTCGGATACTACCATCTGTATTGTATAAAAATTTTGGTTGTGCAATATGTATTGGAATAAATATCAATAAAAATAATATAATTGCTACAACTGTTGGATGATTTCTAATATAATTACGATACATATATATTATAATTATAAACAAAAAAATATATTTATAATTAAATTATATCCAAATAATATAAAATGAAACAACTACCAAAATCAAAATTAACTAAAAAGGTTGTTATTGAATCCATATTTGTTGGAGTATATACTTGTGTTATTTATTTATTTTTGTCATATTTTATTTCTTCTAACTTTATCTTGTTGTTATTTGTTGTTGGATTTTTGAAACACTTTTTAGGTTATTACTTGAAAATACAAGACTATTATTGTGCTACTTGTCTCAAAGATAGCAAATCATACACTACAAAAAGGTTATTATTTGGAGAAAGTATTTTAGAAGGTGGTGTATTTGTAATATTAGGAACTTTGTTGAAAGTTTTTATTGAAAATCGTTGGATATTAATGTTTTTATTGGGTTTTTTATTACATATTATTGCCGAACTTGTAGGACTTCATACATATTTTTGCAAAAATCGTTGTGTTATTCAACGACGACCATAGTCATCTTCATATCTTACAATATCATCTTCTCCTAAATAACTTCCAATTTGGGTTTCAATAATTTCTAATTCTTCAAAACCTATATTTTTTAAACGATGAATCTCTTTCACTGGAATATAAACTTGGGTGTCCTTGCTACAAACTGTTGTATTTTTTCCAATCGTTACTTCAGCAATGCCTTTTACAACAACCCAATGTTCACTTCTACTATTATGTGACTGTAATGATAACCTTTGTCCAACATTTACGTGAATAATTTTTACTTTGTATCCACAGTGTTCATCTTCATGAATATTTTGATACCAACCCCAAGGTCTAACAAATTTTGGTGGTGACTGGTCGTTTTGCATTCTTATATGATAACATACTTCTATGTTTTTATGTATTTTATAAAATTATTATATATTGAATATATAATAATGAAAGACTTTATTTACATTACCGGTGTGTTATCATTAATTATTCAAATACTAACTGGAGTTTTTGACTATTATGTTTTGGGATTAAAAGTTCCTTCATCATTTTTGTTATTGAAAAACTTGTTGTTATTAGAATTTATTGTTCAAATTATAGAAGGTTCTTTTTATGTTTGGATGGTATATAATTTTTCCAAAATTGCTGATATTACACATTTTAGATACTACGACTGGTTTATTACCACCCCAACAATGTTATTCACTTATTCATTTTACTTGATGTATTTGAAGTATAAAGAAGAAAACAAAGAAATAAAAGATAATATGTATGAACTCATTCAAGAAAATCTAAAAATATTAGTTCCAGTTGTTCTATTGAACGCTGCAATGTTAGTGATAGGTTACCTAGGTGAAATTAAGAAAATGTCAAAATATTTGGCAGCGTTTTTGGGATTTATTCCTTTCATTTTGATGTTTTATATTATTTACATTAATTATGCAGTGTTTTCACAAGATGGTATTAAAACCTTTTGGTATTTTTGCGGAATATGGTCGTTGTATGGTGTTGCATCTGTACTGCCATATACGATTAAAAATATAATGTATAATATATTGGACTTGTTTGCTAAAAATTTCTTCGGTATTTTCCTAGCATATGTATTGCTTGTTTCAAATAGAGAATTAACGAAGAAACAATAAATGAATCAACATACAAATAATTTTTAAAAACCACCATATTTATTCAAAGTATCATTTGCTTCAATTTGTAGTTCTTTTATTGTAGTCATAAATGAATTGTAAATCTCAGTAACATACTCAAAATAGTGCATTTTATACAACAGTATATATTTATTATATTATTTTTTATACTTAATAAAATAATAAGCATTTTAAATTTAAAATATCAAAACTTATAATTTGTTTTTTCTTGTTTTATTTTTATATTTTTTAGTTTTTTTTGATTTTTTAATATATTTTGTTCGTTTTATTTTTTTTTGTTTTTTATGTTTTGTACCTCCAAATTTACCTACGGTACTTGCGGGTGCTTCAATGTCTACGTTGGCATATTCCATTGCTCTATCTTTATCTTCTTTTGCTACATTGACTTTAGAATAAATATGAGAACAAGAAAAGTCTATTAAATTAATACTGCAGTTATTGTTAAAAATTAATTTTATCAAACTCACAAAAAAACTCATCCTAATGACGTCAATACTATCACCATTCAAAATAATAACTTCATTGTCTTGTATTTGGGGTGCTTTTAGTGCTTCTTGAATCACTTGAGACACAACATCTTTGCCATTAATCAACATTGATAATTTAATTAATCCAGATAACGTAGATAAGTCAATATCATCGGGTGTTACTAACTCATATTTAATACCATCTTTTGCGTTACTCATATTTTTGTGTAGTGAAATTAACTTTATACCAATATATGCATCACTTGGGTTGAAGTAACAATATAACTGATTATAACGGTCATTTAAACGTTCAAACTTTGATAAAATCTTGTCATATACCACCATATTGTGTATTTTACAAGACTTTTCATATCTTCTGTCATCATATACTTTGTATCCTTCTAACATTTGTTTATAGATAGGTTTCAATGTTTTTCCAAGTTTTTCCATTTCAATATAGGTTGGTTCGTATAGTGTTTTTCTAAAAATATTTTTCAAGTTTCTGTAATTATAAACATCATTATTTACATTTGAAATAGAGTAGTAGTAGTCTCCAACTTGACTATAATATCTTACATTTTTAAATATTTCATTTTCTTTATCGTTTAAATTTACATTTATCACTGCTGCGTGTGTATCAATAGATATGGTTAAAACATACGAATTTGGTTCTATACATTCATCTATTCCTATCATTATTTATTATATATAACCAAATATTATAATTTTAAATGTTCGTTGTTTTTTCTTCGGTATTTTTTATTAACTTCAACACTTTACAATTTTTAATCAAAAAGTGTTAAAAATGATAAAATTACCGAAGGTAGAAAATGGAAGAAATTTTTGCCCAAAAGCCATAGGGGTTTTAAAAAATGGACAAAAATAAATGTCCAATTTTCAAAACCTAGGGTATTTTGGCGACAACTTGTTTTAAAAACTTGTTTTAGAGCATTATGCTCTAAATTCCCCATTTATGTATTTTGTCGGAGAGCATAATTTTGTGAGCATAAATTTAATTTAATAAAAAACTATTTAGGAACTTTTTTCTGTTACAAATATATGAAACAAAATGAAACAAAAAATAGTTCAGAAAGTTCCAATAAATATTATTGTGAAAAATGTGACTACACTACAATCAGAAAAAGTCAATTTGAAAGACATTTAATAACAGCAAAGCACATAAATGTAACAAAATGTAACAAAAAAGACACCGCAGAATGTTACTGCGGCAAGACCTTTAACAATCGCACAACTTTGTGGAGGCATAAAAAAATTTGCACTGAAACTCAAAATACCCCATATGTTGAGGAAAATGACAAAAAATACGAAGAAAATACAATAATTTCTGAAGAAAAACAAAATAAAACCGAAGAAGAATTAAAAGAATTGAAAACTATGTTTATAAAAATGATAGAAATTAACCAAGATTTACAGAAACAAATTGTAGAACTTGCGAAAGAAACAAAGTCAATTACTAATAACAATAATACAACAAATAATAATACTACAAATAACAATAAATTTAACTTGAACATTTTCTTGAATGAAAAATGCAAAGATGCATTCAATATTACTGATTTCATCAATAGTATTGATGTTGGTTTTAAAGACTTTGAGAATTTCGGAAGACTCGGATACGTTGGTAGTATTAATAATATTCTTATCCGAGAACTGAAAGGGTTGGACGTATATAAAAGACCGATTCACTGCAGTGATTTAAAACGTGAGGTAATTCACGTAAAAGATAATGATACTTGGGTAAAGGATGATGATAAAAAACATATGAAACGAGCAATCAAGTTGATAGAACACAAGAATATCAAGTTAGTTCCTAGTTGGTTAAAAGCAAATCCAAAAGCAGACGATATTACTACGAAAAAACACGAAGAATATATGAAGATTTTGGATAACTCAATGGGAGAGATAAAAGATGAAGACAACGAAAGAAACTACGATAAAATAATAAGAAATGTTGCAAAAGAAATATTGATTGATAAGGAAAAATAAAATAATTACTCTGATTTGAGTAGTTATTTTATACGAAATATATTCTATTCATCAAAACCGACGTCTTGGTCTTCATCACCGTCGTTGAATCCATCCATATAATCCTCTGTCATACGACCCATATTATATTCATCATCTTCTACACCTTGTTCCACTTCCATTTCGTCGTAATAATCTTCCATTAACATATCTATATTTTGGTCATTTGCAACATCTTTGAATTTTTTCCTTACTTGTTTTTCAACTTCATTCATTTTCTCAGTAAGTTCAAGTTCGTCTTCGTATGTTTCTTTAGTATAGGTAGTCAAACCTTTTTGTAATCCTTTACTCCAAACACCTAGTTTATTTATTTTCAATATGGTATCTGCATCACGTTCTTCATCAGTCATTTGTTGTAGTCTGTCAGTAAATGTATCTTTTTCAGATTCTTTTAATTTGAAAATGACATCCATCACTTCATCATAACTCATATTAATCATATCCTTGTGGTCAAACAACACATTCAAATAGTCAACCAATAACTTGGCAATATTTGTTTTAAGTTCTCTTTTATCACCAAGTAATAAACTAGATGTTGGTAGTTCAGAGTCTTCATTTCTAACTTCGTTTTCAAATCTACTGATAATCATACTCTCGTCATCAGTGTAACGAATATAAGTAGTAATCGCACGTAAAAAGTAATTTTCAAATAGTAACCGAGTCGTTCTCTCGTCAAAAATAGAACGTTTCTTTGTATCTTTGTACTTGATTTCATTCAAGTATGGTGTTTCATTCACAAGTGTTATAAAGTTATTTGTGTTTATCATAACAGAATTTAATATATTGGTGATACTTGGAACATTGTAAAATTTTTTAAAGTTGGAATAATAGTCAGTTATAATTTTTCTTATTTTATTTGAGTGACTTTTTGCTAATCCCCAATATTTAGGTATTTGAACAGATGCAGTGTCTTCATAGTCAATGCCATTGAGAATAATACTTGGAAATGTTTTGGAAAAATTGGTAATATACTCCTTGATGAAATGAACGGAATTATATGTAGTTTCGTCGTAAATATTTTCTTTATCAACTTTATTTTTTTTCCATTTCATAATACTATCAATATTTTCTCTCATTTGTTTCAATTTAGTTTGACTTAAACCACTATAACTTCTTAAATATTCAAATAAATCTGTTTTAAGTTTGGTGTTTGAAGTACTCAAATAATTTTTAAACTTGTACATTTCGTCAGTGTCTTCTTCAACCGCAATGTCATATGTATCCAATAGTCCGTCAAAATGATTTCTTAAATCTAAAGGTACGAGTGCAACATCGCCAACATTATTCTTTGAAATACTTTCAATAACGTCTCTCATTTTAGTAATACGGGTAACAATCAATTCAACTGTAGAAAAGTCAACGATATTATTACGATTTACAATTTGTAATAATCGCAAGAACTGTTCATTGGTATAATGGTGACCATCACTTTTTAACTTTCTAATTTGTTCTTTTATTGAATCGGTGAGAGAAATATGTGGTTTTTCGCCACACAATGCAAGTAAATTTTCACTTGTTGGTGCGAGAGAATTAAACTTACAAAAAACAATGAATGCTTTATAAATGGTTTCTTCGTTGAATTTATCCGATAGTGTTGGATAAATGTTTTTGGAGTTTTCTCTACAAAATAAATAAGGTCCCTTACTTATAGCTTGAATATCATATAGTATGTTAGATAAGTCACCAACATTACTATTATATAGACCAATTTCTCCGTCTTCTCTGAAAAAATAGTCAATAGTAATAAATTCACCTCTTTCGTTACAACAAGCGTTTTCTACAAAAGGTTCATTTGCCGAATTTTTTAAAAGAGGTCTTTTACTTTCAATTATTTTTTGGATTTTTTCTTGTATTCCGAGAGAAAACATGATTATTTTTGATTGAATCACGAGTATTTTATCTCTTTGCAACGAAGACGCTGCTTTGAAATCGCGCATTAAATCTTTTTTAAAGTGTTCAGAAATATTATCAATCCCTTTCATTTTAATTGGCACTAATGGAGGTAAGAAAGTTCTCCATTTGTTTATGTCGTGTTCTACTGGTATAATTTCATTTGGACTTAATAATAAATATTCGTTTTTCTCTTTTATTTTTCTCTCAACTTCTTGATTTCTTAAGTAATATTTATCAATGAAATCTTTGATTTTATCCGCAATTTTGTTTTCATCATTAGACTTTGACAATACATTCCAAGGTTCAACTGATTTTGCTTTGGGTATTTTATGCGCAATGCAACCCATATATTTTAGTCCTCCATAATCACCGCCGCCGTCTACTGGGTAACCGGAAAATGAACGCACACAACCAGGGTATGTTCTTTTTGTTTTGACACTAGGAATGCTAGTTTGTATTCCAATAAGTATTGCTGCCATTGATAAAAATAAGAGATTATAGTTGTAAAAAGTTTTATATGGTATAGTTGATTTACCTTTTTTTGCGTCCTCTTGTATTTTACTTTTGTATTGTTCTTCCGTTAGTGGTATAGCAAAAGGTAATGCTTCGTTTGCAATTTTTAGAATAAAATCTTGTTGGTTTTCCAAATCAATTCCCATAAATTCGGAAAATGCGTGAAGAACATTTACCATTATGATAGTTTCAGCATTTTTGTATTTTTTTGTCTTTTTATTACTCTTTGAATCTTTTAATGACTCATTCAATAACTCACCCGCATCTTTTTCCATAATTTCCCTTGAAGTGATACGAAACCCATCTTCATAACCTTCATCAACATCAAAATCAATTTTACGAATAATGTACCCACTGTGTTTATCAACCCAAGAATCACCGTCATCACTTAAAACACCAATTTCTTTAATCACTTGTTCCATTTTATTTCTGTAGTCTCCGGGGTCTTCCACGAAACACGCTGCTAAAGTATTAAAAAAACTAGGTAATAATTTTGCATTTGTTTTAATACAATACAACCAGTTCGCGTCTTCATCCTCACTCGTAGATGTTCGTGTAAATTTTAAAGAAAAACGAAGAATATCATTTTGTTTTTTTACGAAATCAGACTGTCCCAAAATAATATTACGTAACTTTTCATACGGAGAGATTACAATATCATTTTCTTCATCATTTTCAGTTTTCGCACCAATTTTAAACTGTTGGTTGTTATATTTGAATGTTTTATTATGTTGGATGTTGGTTAAACTGTCTAAAATGCTGCTATAATATTCAAATTTTGATTTTATAAAAGACTCTAACTGTTCTTTGGATAATTGATATTTCATATCAAATTCATCTAAAATTTCACTATATGCGTCTCTGGTAATTGTTTTTTTGTTTACATCGTATGATTCACACTTTGCGTCATACTTTTCTTGTACATCAATACATTTTTGTTGGAAGTTACACAACATGTCTGGAGTAACTCCAACCATTTTTTCATCTGCATTTGCGTCTAGAACCCATTTATTATGGTCTCTTTTATAGTAATTTAATTTCTTTTCATTTTCTTCATCATAGAGAACAGCGTAGTCACCATTCACTACTTTTTTCATACCATTAATCAAAGTTTCAGTCAAGTATTTCGCATCCAACTCGGCAAGTTTCATTTTTTCTTGTATTTTTTTTGTTAAAAATTCAATAAATTCTTCTGGATGCATATTTGACTGTTGGTTCAAGTAGTCGTCAATGATGCTATAATTTGTGGAGTCGTATTTATTATCAAAATAAATTGTCTTGTCATTATCATCTTGTAAATCTTTTAATGTGTTGTACTGTTTTGCAATAATAATATTTTTACATTTATCTTCTTCTTTAACAGTTTTAATTTTGTTTTCAATCTTATTCTCTCGGTCTTCAATAATTTGATGAATACTTTGAGGTATCATTAAAAATGAGTTTTGAAGAGACACTCCATAGTTGTATATGTTACCAAAATCTTTGATTATCATTTTAGTAAAAAATTCAGAGTCAGTAATTTTGACTTCAACATTACTATCGTGATAATCATCAATAATTTGTTTTTTGTTTTCACTCTCATTCAACAGACTTTCTAAAGATTCAAAATTAGGAAGATTGGAAATGTTTGACCCAGTTCTTTTAATATTTGAGAAAAATTTGCTTCTTTCAATGAATTTTTTATTATACTCGGAAATTTTTTGAAATATAAATGAATTTATTTCTTTGTACTGCATATAAGTTAAATCTGAATTATAAATTAAGAAAGGTTCAAGTGTTTCCACGACGTCTTTGAGAGATAATTTACCGTTAATATTTTTTTTCATCAAGTTGAATAAAACTCTTGTTTTAGGTATTACTTTGTTCAAAAATGCAGAATAAGTTTTTTCTTTCAAAGTATTATCACTTGAAGACTGTTCATTTTCTTCGCGAATTTTATCATTTTTGTAAAGAACAAAGTTTTTGATATCTGTTAAAAATGTTTCATCGTTTTTCAAAGTAATATCTTTTTCAAGTTCAGTGTTTTCATTCACATCCACTGGAATACTATTTACAATAGTATTTTTTTTCAACAACTGCCAGTAGTTTAAAAATGTATTATTCAAGTTTGCTTTAGTGTAAATACTAGTACCGGGTAAACTTATATGAGAGAAATGAACTGCTGGTTCTGGTAATGTAAGTATTGATTTTAAAGAAATTGTATCTGGTTGAGTAAGTTTAACCACTTGGGGAACAAATTTACTACCAGTTAATTGAATAGCATTTAATCGCGTGAGTCCCAAATTATATTTTTCAACGACAAATCGTTTGCTTTTGATAATATTTTTTTCCACTACGGAAGAATATAAATTGCCCAAATTATCAATGACTACATTGAAATTATCTAAAACATAGTTGTCTGTAATAATATCGTGGTTTAGTTCTGAATCTGTATCTTGAAAAGGTGTGAAATAAGGATTTAAATCACTATACAAAGTAACATATTTATTTTCCGCATCTGGAAGGTCATTGGATTTATACGCTTTTAACAAATTGTCAATTTCACCAACACTATTTAATGTAAAATGAGTGCTAACATCACCAAGTTCATTTTCATCATTGGAGTTTGCATCATATACTTTTCTAATATTTTTTGCAACTGGAATAAGCCAATACAACATAGTTTTAAAGTGTAATAAGTCATTTACAAGAGGTTTCCAGTTAGCATTTTTAATAATTGTTCCATTAACGTTTTTATTTTCATCAAAAGTAGAAAATTCATCTCTGAGTTGTTTAAAACGTTCAATCATAGTGTGCACGTTATTTAATACACTGACTGTGCGTTGGGAATTAGGTATTTGTGATAACATTTCTTCTAAAAGGTCATTTGTTTGTGTTTCTATGTTATAACGTTGTTGTGACTCATCCACGTTAACATACTGAGTAATAGATTCAAGTTCTTCTCCAAATTGGATTTCATTTGCTTTTAATATAAATTCTTTTATGTTGTCTTTGATTTCTTTATAAGGAACACTATATTCAATTATATTATCAATTGACTCTTGGTCAATTTCGGGAATGTTTTTATTAACTTCTTCTTTTGTTTCTTCTACTAAAGATTTTTCTTTTTCGCTAGTTTCGCTAGGTTTTTCTCTAATTTTAATAGTTTCAATGGGTAAATCAAGAGGAATACCTTTATAGGCAAAATTAATATACAACATTTCTTTTTCTGGGAAACTTTTAATTTCAATCATATCTTCTTCAAGGTTAGTTATTTCGCCGGTAATAACCACTGGAACATCACCTTCAAAATAGATATCTACCCATATTCCAGGTAAAAGACTGTGTTGTCTAGAGTAACCAAGTTTATCATTCCGATATAAAAGAGATATTGACTGAATTGTTTGGTCACCAAGTGTTCCGTCTTCATTAATTTTAATCTTTACATTATTGAATTCTTTTGTATTAATCAGTTTTATCATGTTTTCATCAATATAGTCAATAATAAATGTATTGTTATTCAAAACATCATTTGAAGGGTCTTTAATTAATATAACGTCACCTAGATGTAAAATCATAGAAATGTCTTTTTCATTGGACTTGTCTGTTTCTTCGTCATTATTTTCAATTTCAACTTCATCGTCTTCTTGTTCAACTTCGTTTATTTCTATAGTAGGTTCTTGTTCTTTTATTTCACTCGTATTTAAATTCAAAGACATTATCCTATATTTATTATAGATATTTTTATGAATTACTAAAGCGAAATGTAATTAAATAGATAAATTTCTAAACATATAATTTTAGAAATTTATTGAAATAACCGAATTAGTAGTCTTCTGGTGGATTTGAAATTAAATCTAGTAATAACAAATCTTTATATGTATTATTTTGGTCATAAGCGTTAAAATAATTCATATCTCTAACATTTTCGGACCAAGGAACATCTGCTGCACCACGTGTCATTTTTACTTTTTGAAAAAATTCTAGACTTTGAATTGGGTAATGGTTCAAGTGTATTTGTTCATTGTCAATAATAGTATAAGTGTCATCTACATTTTCTAAACGATGGATCCAAATTGGGTCACTATTTGGAATAGATTCGGTTTTAAAAATATATTTTGTTAAAATATGTATTTCTTCAACACGATGTAAAATTGCTTTTCTAATATCGGCGGGGTGTTCAATTAGTCCATCACTGCCAAACATTAACCAATTTGAAAGAACCATGTTATAATTTTCGTGTGTTTGTAAAACCTTGCTCAAACGTTTTTTAGTTCCAAAGAAAAATTCATCCAAGTCACACACTGCTAACCAAACAGTTTTTTCTTTTAACCTAAACGTGTTGAAAACATCTTTGTAGTATTGTTGTTGTCTATGTTTTATATCACCATAAACGTAAGTAACAAAACCTTTATCAATATATTCTTGTAATATTTCCATTGGGTTATCACTGCTTCCGTTATCAATCAAGTAAAAATGTTCTACACCTTGCCATATATAATGGTCTAACCATACTTTTAAATTCATAGTTTCATTTTTGAATATAGCTAAAACTGAAAGATAGTACATGTTATTATAATTTATCTATTTATTATTTTTTATATTCTTTTAACTAAATAGTATAAAACTATATTTACTTATATAAAAATATGAATACGGTACAATGTTATTATAAAATAACTGAAATACCAGCTTATAGTGATATTATATTAGAAAAAACATCACTAAAACAAAAAGTTATTAATAAACTAGAAATGATAAGTAAAAACAATATAAAATATAAAATTATTCGTTATAATAAAAATTTTTTATGCGACGAGTTAATACTTATTTATGGAATATTAAAATCAGTTGTCTTAACAAATGACTGTAAAGTAGTTTGTTTTTCTCCACCGAAATCAGTTTCTTTTGATTCTTTTTGTAAAATGTATCCAGAAAATAGTGAATTTTATATGAATGACATTGTTGCAGAGGAATATGTTGAAGGTATTATGATAAATTTATTTTGGGATAAAAACATTGGACTATCTGGTTGTTGGGAAATTTCAACTCGTAATAATATTGGTTGTTATGATATAGTAAAAAATAACAGAACCTTACGAGAACTTTTTTTGGAATCATGTATGAAACTGAATATGGAGTTTGAATTTTTAGAAAAAAGGTTTTGTTATAGTTTTGTGTTACAACACCCAAACTTTGATTTAGTTTCAAATAAAGGTAAAGATATTTTTTTATATTTAATAAAGGTTTATGAAATTGTAAATACTGAAGATGGCACAGTAAACATATTCAATATTGAATTGAATTCAACTTTTAAAAAAAATGCAAATTTTACACACATTAAATTTCCAGAAATATACTATAACTGGAATACTTATGAAGAACTAAAAGAAAATTACGCAAGTATAAATACAACATATTCAAAAATGGGTTTTATTGTCTATAATAAAAAGACATTAGTTAGAAGTAGAATGAAAAATCCAAATTATGAAATAGTAAAAAGTTTATCTTTGGATAGTTTGAAAAATGAATATTTATATTTACATTTAAAAAAGGAAGGAAAAGTAAATGAATATTTGAGTTATTATCCAAAACAAAAAGATAACTTTTGGTTGTTTAAAAAATATTTATGTTTTTTTACCGAAAGTTTATTTCAAAAATACATAAACTGTTTCATAAAAAAAAATCTGAGACTGAGTAATTTCCAACCTTTTTTCAAAGAACATTTGAAATGTTTACATAAAATATACACAACACACTTAAAACCTAATAAAAAATATATCAAAATGTCAACAGTTGTAGAGTATGTAAATACATTAAATCCATCTGTATTAATGTATTCATTGTATTTGGCTAAAAACGGTGATGAACAAGTTAAAATTTCTTCATAATATTTTTATAAACAGCAGTTGCGTCATTAACACACGATTTTAGATTTTGTTTTACTGTTGCTTTTTCGGTAGTTTCTTTGAACGCGATACGAATAATACTATCAGTGTCGTGTGGGTGCATTTTTTTGAAACCACAGTAAGATAATGTTTTCAATTCTTCAAAGAATTTCGCATATAGTATGAATTCAATTACTTTTCCGATAGTATAGTCTTCATTTTCAAGAATAATATCAAAAGAGTTCTTCATTGTATTATCAGATGGATTTATTTCAATATCATCAGTTTCAATGATAGTGTCTAGTTTTTCTAATTTTGAAATTAAAATGGTGCACGCTTTTTTGACTAAATCGCGATTATCAAAAACACCTATGGTTTGAATAATAAAATCAAAACTATCTTTTTTTACAATACGTCTACCTTCTAATAATTTCCAATTTTCAGACTCAAATGTAATTGCATCTTTACCAAGTCCCTTATCTTTCCATTGTTGTTTCTTTTTATCTAACTCATTTTCCATTTGGTCATTATCAACCGTGTATTGGTAGGAACAAGTAGAAATTACGTTGAATGAACCGTCTGTTTTGGCACTGTCAATTGAAAACTCGCAAGTCAGATGTATTTTTTCTCCTAGAATTTCGTCTGAAATTTTTGGTCTAAGTCTGACAAAGTCAATATAATATCCAGTGAGTTCATTTGGAGGAAATATGTTATGTACGTCTTTGTCAGATAAATACTGTTCAGTTATTTTATTTTTAATTTTAAAATTTTCAGTAGTAACATACATAATGGTATCACTCGTATTTTCTACATTGACTTCCATAATATAATTTTCTAAAGGCATATCTAGGTCGTTAATATGTATAGGTATACAAGATAAACGTTGTTTGATTATTTCGTTGTTGAAACGAGTGGTATTTACTAAAATATTTGATTTATTTTCTTCATAAGGAGAAGTTCTGAAAACAACAGTTTTGATATCGGACAAAATGGTTCTACGAATAGCGTTTGCTAAACTTACATTTACACCACTTAATGTAAAAGTAAGAACACCATTGTCTTCAACAATTTTTTCAATATGTGGATTCATCTTGCTTATTATTATATTATGACAATATATTTAATACATTTATAAAAGAATTTAATCAATTTTTTTATAAATTTGCGATTTCACAAAAATAATAATTAATATTTTGTGGAAAATGAGTTAAAATAATAATTTGAAAACCTTAATATAAACAAAATATGAGTTCTATACTTTATTATTCAAACTTTTGCGAACATTCAAAAAAATTATTGCAATCTTTATCAAAAACGCAAGTGAGTAAAGAAATACATTTTATATGTATTGATAAGAGGGAAAGAGACCAAAATGGGAAAATAAATATTATTTTAGAAAATGGACAAAAAATTGTAATGCCAGAAAATGTAACAAAAGTTCCAGCGTTGTTGTTGTTAAATCAAGGTTATCAAGTACTGTATGGTGATAATATTTACAACTATATGAAACCCAAACAAGAAACTGTTACAAGACAAGCGACAAATAATAATATGGAACCAATGGCATTTTCTTTAGGAGGAGGTGGATTTGGAATAGTATCTGACAATTATAGTTTTTTGGATATGGATTCAGAGGAACTGAATACAAAAGGCAATGGTGGGATGAGACAAATGCATAACTATGTACCATTGAATCATTCAGACATAATTACAACTCCTAAAGATGATTTTGACTATAAAAAAGATAAACTGTCTGGTGATTTGACAATTGAAAAATTGCAAAAGCAGAGAGAACAAGAGTTGACTAACTACGGGGGGCAAAGAAAATAAGTAGTAAAACTAATAAACCGTTAACTAGAAAAAAAATTGATTTAAATATCCACCAATTTCTGTTCAGTACAACTATAAAAAAGTATTCATTAAAAAATGGTTTCGTACAAAGATAAAAAAGCAATCAATTTGTTATCTTTGAAGTATAATTTTAGTTTTGAAGAAGCATTAAAGTATATAGAAGAATGTGAAGAGAAAAAAAGACAAAGTGTAGAGTATAATGGTATGGAGTTACTGTTCGCAATTTTATTAAAATACCCAGAAGTAAATGACGTACCATCTCTATGGTTACTATTAGAAAACAATACTTCTGTTACAAGTAGTATATTATTTAACACTACTTATGATTTTAAATCATATGTAGAAGATCTTCAAAAAAAAAAGCAGTTAGTAAATGATTTTATAGTAAATTTTCGTAAAAACACCGACTTTTTACCACGACTGTCTTTGATTGAAAAAGTGTATTTGTCTGGTAAAACAAATAAGCACGAAGAAATCAACAATATTAACAAGGGTCTTGATAAAAAAGAAGCAAAAGCAGATGTTTATATAAAGTTATTATCTGGAGTGTTCATTGGATTTTCAGTGAAACAAAGTAAAGCAGCAACTAAATCAAATTACAGTGTACAAAAGATGTTTGGAACTGAAATTGACCATAAACTTACAGAAACTAGACACAAATATTTAAATGAAAATGGTATAGTAGACTTTCAAAAGTCGCAGCGTAGCAAAGTAAATGAATTGTTTTATCCAAAAAACACAAACAACCCTTATTGGGACGAAGTAAAAAAACTAATTACAGAAAATAATAAAACACTTTCTACAAAAATCGTTTCCTATTTATACTCTACAAGTGTACCATATGACATGTATGAGTTTGATGGAGAATCTATGTATAAACTCAACAAGGTAGTAAACTTGGAATCGGTTGTATTTGAAGAACATACTCCGTATTATTATGATTCAAAAGGAAACTTACGTGACGCTGCCAAGTTGTTCTATAGATTGGAAGTTGAAGATAAAAAATTTAGAGTTGAAGTTCGTTGGAAAGGGGATGTATATAACTCGTCCCCTCAATTTCAATTACACGAAGAGTAGTTATACTACTATGTTGTATGCTTTTAACGTGTTAAGAATTACAAAATGAACAACATCTACATTAACAGCGTTTCCAAATTGTTTATAAGCAACTTTATCATTTTCATTTAAAACAAAATCATCTGGAAAAGATTGTAATCTTGCGCATTCTCGTGGGGTTATGTATCTTTTTTCCTTTGCATATATTGGTGTTTGAACAATCGCAACCAGTGTTGGAAAATATTTACTTTTTTTTACCCGTATACCAGACTGTCTATATTGTATGAAATGATTGAAAATGCTGTCGTTTTCTTCTTTTTTACCAACTTGCCATTCTAACTTGCCGTATATTTCTTTTTTTGATAAAATGTTTTTATTTTCTTCTAACCATTTATCCCATTGGGGTTTATACTTATTATAAATGGGTTTATTTTTAGTAATATACTCTTGTTTCCACGAAGGCAAACTTTTGAATTCATCTTCGGAATATGAACGAGTAAATTCATTACACAAAATAGTTGGAGACAAATTCTCTCCCGTTTCAAATTGTTTTATCATTTGATCCCATACATTTAATATATTTTCTTCTTCCTTGGATATTTTATACTTGTCTGTTTTTGTTTTGTCGGTTTCAATGATTTTGGAAAGATCAATAGGAATATTATTTGGTATTGTGAAATTGATTTTGATGTTTTCATTATAAATATCATTTCTGATACATACAAATACAACTCTTTCTCTTTGTTGTGGAATGCCTAGTTGATGTGGACTTAGTTCAGTTGTAGTTACATTATAACCAGTTTCTTTGATTCTATTCAATATGTGTTGGAATATTTTTCCATTTTCTATTTTTTGAATATGTTTTACGTTTTCTAAAAACATAAACGAAGGTTTTTTGACTTCTGCAATTTTTAAAATATATTCAAACAGTTGTCCTCTTTTGTCTTCAAAACCTTTTTTATTTCCAGAGTTACTAAAACTTTGGCAAGGAAACCCTCCACACAAAATATCAAATGATGGAATATTATTTATGTTTATTTTACTTATGTCTCCTTCTGGTTTTATTTTATAATTTAATTCATAAGTTTGTCTACATTTATCGTCAATATCAGATGCAAATACACAACTTGTATTGGGTATACGATTCAACGCTTGATGAAAACCACCTATTCCACAAAACAAGTCTATGAATCTAATATTATTTTTATTTATAGTTTCAACACTAGTATTTTGAATAATGATATTTGGAGTTTCCTCTGTAACAGTAACATTAGATTCAGTAAGGGTACAATCTTGAATAAGTTTAATTAGTTCTGTTTTATTTTTGGAAGAACATTTTAAAATATTCAACTCCTTACACTTGGAAAGTAGTTCTATTTTTGTAAATTTGTTTAGGTCACTCATTCTTTTATACTACTATTTACTCACTGGTCAATTTTAAATCAATTTTTTTAAATAATTTATTTCTTCACAATTATAATTATTAATTTTAGTAATTTACTTAAATAGATAATATATTACTTTATAATATGGCATCCGAGAGCGCTAGAATTTTAAATGGATTTAATGAGCATTTTATGGCATTTGTAAGTGACATCATAAATGTGTTTCCAGATAATACTGACCTTGTAACAGCAAAAAATTCATTTGTTTTGATACGAAAAGCAAATCCAAAGTTAATAATAAAAATTTGGAAAAGTTACGTGGTTGATAAGTATGGTGCAGAGATAGATTTGGGTAATATTAGTTTTTTTATAGATAAGGATTATGCAAATGATTTAACTAACGCGGAAAATTCTGATAAAATAATAGAAGCAATAAACAGATTAAGAAATCCGGTGAAAATGATGTCTGAGGAAAGTCAGCAAAAGTCTATGAAGTATATTCAAAACTTGAAAAAATTATGTGTTGCATACCATTCACTGTAAAAAATTTACTTTCTTTTTCTTGTATATTTTTTATTATAGTTTTTTATTTTTTTCCTAGTTTTAGAACCACCTTTTTTACTAGTGTTAGATTCAGTAGGGCGATTTTCATCAATTTCTTTATTTACGTTGTTGATAACTTCTGGTGTAGCATTTTCGATTATGTTGTAAACCGACTCTTCATTTTGAAATAAATAATTTTTATACTCATCCGTAGTTTCAATATTACTCCATATTTGTTCTAAGACTTCCTTTCCATTTTTAGAATACTTTAGTATAATGTTTTCGTAGTATCTTAAAGACCAATCAAATTGACTATTGTATATAGTGAATAAACCATTTACAATTGTTAACTCATTTAGTACGTCGTTTTTAAGTTGTTTTGAAAAAAAAAATCTGTTGAATTTTTTAGTCACTTTACTAAAAGTACTGTCTTTTTCTATAGGTGCAATTGTTTGCAATAGTTTATTTAAAGTATCAAGTTTTGCTTGAATACGGGTTATTATATTATTTGATATATTTATACGATTTTCAACAGAACCTCCAGACTTATTTTTTTCCTTTGGTATCATTGCTTTTGCAATAATTGACTGAAGATTGTTAGCAGTTCTGAATAGTGAGGAGTTTATTGACTTTTGTGACGAGGTACTGTTTGTTGAAGTTTCTGTTTGTGAACTACTTACAGAGTTAACCAAAGAATTACTAGTAGAATCTTTTTGTGAAGTGTTTGTGGTAACAGTTGGAGAATTATTACTAGTAGTTTCAGATTGGGATATTGTAGAATCTGTTTGAGATTCCTCCATAGAATTTTGTGAAGAATTATTATTTTTTTCATTAGTAGCGTCTTCAACATATGGTTTAAAAGTTTGCATAGTTACTTTGATTAGTGACTCTAACAAAAAACAGTTAACAATTATACTAGATACATCGTGTAGAACAATATTTAACTCAATGTTTTGTTTATACTGAGTTGCTAATTTTCTAACTACAACTAATATAGCAAGAAGTGGTATTCCAACACCAGACGCAGCAAGTAGTGGTGCAGATGCAGTTACTAATAACTCCGCACCGACAATAGCATACCTTACATTTTCTGCTTTTTTTTCAATATTTTCCATTTGATTCACTTTTGATAGTTTTACATTTTCTTCTGTTGAATTAGTTGAAGTGTTATTTTGTATTGAATCATCTGAGTTACTATTTGTTTTACTATTGTCTTTTTTTCTTAAGAAGTTTAAAAACGCTCCTCCAATAATTTTGTGATGTTTTCTATTTTTTCTCAATAATTTAATTAGTTTATTACTAGTTTTAGTTTTTCCATTTTTTGAAATCATTATATATATAATTATAATAAAATATATATAATTAGTAATTAAATATAAATATAATATCTATTATAAAAGTATGTCAACGGAAGGAGTTCAAGAAAAAATAATTCCAGAAGAATTTAAAAAAGTGATTGGTGACTTTATAGGTGATGTTTCAAATACGTTTCCAGAGTATTTACCAATTATTAATAGGTGGTGGAAGACAAAAGAAGATATTTTGACTGAAGAAGAAATTGTTGCTGACAGAAAACAAAAGATAGATGCGATATTTAGTCACTGTATTCACGTATTTCCAGAACGTTTTTTTGACATATTATACCAAAATGTAGAAATTTTTAAGGAAGATTCTGTTGTAAATACCGAATTTTTACCCGGAATTAGTTTTAAATACTTGTGGAACTGTGATATTAGTGATAAAACTAAAGAAACAATATGGAAATATTTACAGTTGATTTTATTATCTATCATAGGTAGTGTAAAAGACCAGTCTGCATTTGGAGACACTGCCAAGTTATTTGAGTCAATCAATGAAGATGAGTTCAAAGATAAGTTGCAAGAAACTTTGGAAAAAATGCAAAATTTATTTGAAAAAAGCGAAACAACTGAAGGAGAAAAAACAGAAAATAATGGAACTGGTGAAGGAATGAATATGCCTTCGGCAGATGAAATTCATAGTCATATTAATGGTATGTTGGGCGGTAAATTGGGTGATTTAGCGCGCGAAATTGCAGAAGAAACTGCTGGTAACTTAAATATTGATATGGATAATGTTACAGATGTAAAGGGTGTATTTCAGAATCTATTCAAAAACCCAGGCAAGTTAATGAGTTTAGTCAAAAATGTTGGTGACAAACTGGATACAAAAATTAAGTCTGGAGAAATAAATCAGAGTGAACTAATGGCTGAAGCAAGTGAAATAATGAATAAAATGAAAGACATGCCAGGAATGGGAGACATTCAATCTATGTTGGGCAAGATGGGTATGGGTGGAATGGGTAAAAATGTAAGAGTTGATACAAATGCGATGAAAATGCAAATGGATAAGTATAATAAAATGGAACAAATGAAGGAAAGAATTAGAAGAAAAGCAGAAAAAAATCAACAACAAAAGACAGTAGTACAACCAGAAGTAGCACCTACACGAAAGTACACAGAACAAGAGTTAAAAGAATTCTTAGATTCAGTTGAAAAAGGAGAAAAAACACCAAGAGAGGCGAAACCAAAAACTGGAAAAAAGAAGGGTAAAAAATAATAACAATAATATAGTAAATAATTTAAATATTTTATTTATTAAATATATATATAAAATGGATACAAGTATGCAGTCTAAACCATTTGATGAACAAGTAGTTAATACAGAAGTTCAGTATTTAAAATTACTTCAAAATATTGATTTAGAAGCATACCATAAAGAAATGCTGGACTTTAGTAAGAGAGATTTATTACCAAAAGACCATGTAAATTATTTGGTTAAATTAAAAGATTCTGGTTTTGAACCCAAAGTAATTTATGATATTGGTTCTAACGTGTTACACTGGAGTTCTGTTGCAAAAACTATATGGCCTAATGCAGAAATTATTTTATTTGAAGCATATCAATTGTTAGAATTTTTATATAGTGACTATAAATACCATATAGGATGTTTAAGTGATACTAATACTAAAGTAGTAAAATTTTATCATAGTGAGTGTAACCCAGGCGGAAACTCCTATTATAAGGAAAACACAAAACATTTTAGAGATGATAAATATATTGAAATGAAAACTTCTACTTTAGATAGTATTGTAAAACAAAAAAAATTTCCACTGCCCGATTTAGTTAAAATAGACGTACAAGGAGCAGAAATAGATATATTAAAAGGAGGTATTAATACTATAGGTAATGCACAAAGACTAATTTTAGAACTTCAAAGTGTTGAGTATAATAAAGGTGCAACATTAGTAACTGAATCCTTACCAGTGATAGAAAGTATGGGATGGAAATGTGAAGACCCATTATTTTGTGATAATGGACCAGATGGTGATTATGGGTTTATTAAAGTTTAATTTTTGTGTAATCTGATATGTATTTCTCAGTTGAGAATATTTAAACAAGTGTAAAAATATTTTGTTTTTCAGTAGTTTTTTAATAATTTTTATAATAAATATAATTATAAAAATTAAGTAATCCTATATATATAATGACATCATATATTCCATTTTGGGCGAATGATCCAACTGTGTTGTTTAATAAAGATTATATTTTGGAAATGTGGCCATTACAAAGAATGACATTTGATGAGAAATTAAACGCAATTAGTAGATTAGTGATAATTCTATCTATTTTAGGATTTATTATAACAAAGTCAATTAGGTTTTTAGTTATTGGAATAATAACACTCGCAATTATTTACTTTGTTTATAAAATGCGAAAACAAAAAATTGTGAAAGAGTTGTTAAATAATGATAAGGAAGGGTTTAAAAACATTGATAATAATGGATATTTACAACCATCAGAAGTTAAAATAACTAATCCAGAAACATTAGAATCATATTTAAACACCGATTTTGAACCAATAAATAAAAAGAACCCTCTAGGAAATGTATTATTAACTGATATTATGGATAACCCTCAAAGAAAAGCAGCACCTCCTTCTTTCAACACAGAAGTATATGAAGATATCAATAGTTCAACAAAAAAAATGATTCAGTCATTAAATCCGGAAATTAAAAATACAAATAAACAATTATTTGGAGATTTAGGCGAAAAGTTTCAATTTGATCAGTCAATGTGGCAATACTATTCAACTCCTAACACAAAAATACCAAACGACCAAGGTGCTTTTGCTGATTTCTTGTATGGTGATATGCCATCTTGTCGTGGTGGTGATGATGTTGCTTGTGTTAAAGATAATTTTAGATACACATTATATTAAAATGGTAATTATTATTTTCTTTAGTAAAAAATAATGTATGATATATATAAATATGGCAAATGTATCTAGTTATACTTTTGAAAATATGTCAAGAATTGGAAATGATAGTTGTTACTTAGATCAAGAAAGTATCCAAAACAACAGCGCTTGTAATTATCTATTGCAAAACTATTTTGCAAATGACTGTTCTATGAAAAGACCAATTGATTTAGCAACAACTCAACCTTGTGTTTTTTACAAGGGTGGTTATAATGTTGGCGCTGGAGGATGTAATATTGATGATAATTCTGACTTAATGATTGGAACAGTTCAAACTCATCCTAAGTGTAGAATTGATTTATTCCAAAGACCTTTTGCAACAGTTCCATTTATGGGGCGTGGTTCTGTTGATCCTATTTTAGAAGCGCAAATTCAACAAGGAGAAAGTATCACCAATAAACGTTCGGTAACAAATCTACCAGAAAAAAGTTACCTAAAGTATAGTCAAACTCCTCTTTTGCCAGATGTAAAAGATAAAATTGATAACCCAGCGTACTGTGTTGAAAGTGTTGCTTCTGAAGGATGGGTTCGTGGCGGTGTTCCATCACGCGAATTAACTCGTGATCGTCAGTACTATGCTTCAGATGGTTCAAGAAAAACCATGTAAATTTCAATGGTTTAAAATAAAATTGAAAAGTTATTCATTATTAGTTATGTAATTAATAATGAAATATATTGAAACTGTGAATAATGCAAAAGTTGGAACTTTCAAGTGTAGATGTTGGTAACGTAGTTAAAAAACTTATGAATAAGTTTGTAAATAATACATTGGAAGTAGACGAGTTGTACTATAGCAAAAACTTTAAAAGATATGCTGATGAATGTGTTTCACGCGAGTTTTACAGAAAAATGCGCTACTATTTTATGAATTCAAGAGTACATATTGATAAATTTTTAGGAAAACAGTTGAAAATTATAAGGTGGTTAGAGATAAAACAATGCACCAAAAACAAATGTGGTCAATGGTTGGATATTTATAGTTGTTTAGATGATGGTTGCCCAAAGTGTGAAATAAAAAAGGAAGAAAAGAAAAATAAAATACTAGTATGTAAATTACTTAAACCTATTGTTTGTTGTGAAATGAATATGTGTTCAATGTGTTTAGATGATATGAATGAAGGAGATGAAGTATCTAAACTGGTTTGTGGTCATAGTTTTCATCCATCGTGTATTGAAAACTGGGTATTAAACTATAGTAAACAACAATGTCCAAACTGTAGAACCGAAATTCATAAAAAGCAACAAAAGTGAAAAGATATAAAATAATTAGAGCAATAATACATTGCTTTAATTATTATATTTTTTATGTATTTTTGTGGTGGATAGTTTTATTTCAAAGAAGACACACAAATACTATATATAATACGCGACTGTAAGTAGAGGACCAAATTTAATACTACTGGAACACATAGTAAATAAATTTCATTGAAACCAATTTTTTTAAGACTGAACAGACCAATTACTGCGGAAATTACTGATAAAATGAAGAAAATAAATACAAATACAAGAATTGCAAAATAGTAAATGCACCACTCTTTGCCTAAAGGACCAAATAAACGATCAGTTAAATCACTCATTATAAAATAGTTATAGAAAAAAATATATTTAAAACTATTATTCAACGTATATATATATATATAAATGGTTTATGATTCAAAACATATATGTACTTACCAGTACTATGATTCAAAATTCAAAAATCATATTCCACTTAGTATGAAATTTACGGAAGAAGTTGAAGAATGCGAATTTTCATCGGACTTAATATACAAGTCCGATATTTTGCAAGTATTCAAACTTACTGAATATGATGATGACAAAATACACCATGAAATAAAAAGTGTATTTGAAATATTAAAAAACAATGAAAAAATGGTAGACTGTATAAAAAAATTGGCAAATCGTTTTATGACTGAAGACCTTGAATTTGGGGTGACACTATTATTTTCATATGACACATTTTATATAACGCATTTATGTATATGTGACATTATAGAAAAAGGCGAAGTTGATGTAGAGAATATAAATTTACTAGTCAAGTTAATAAATTAAACCTTTGGAAAAATAATATTGTCATATATTATAATAAGAATGGCATCAACTAGAAATAAAAATACGATTGGAAACTATAACTTGCAACAGAGACAGTATCAAGATATGGAAAGATACGAACTATACACTAATTCACAATATGGTGCTGCATATGATACAAAGTTACCTGGTAATGGGATAAATCCAGGACAAATTCCTTGGAACCAGTTGTCAGAAAACGCAGTTCAAATTGAATCATTTTTGTTTGGTATAAATTCAACTAATTTGGTACAACCTCAACCTTGTCTAGTTCCAGAGTTAAAGTATTTAGAAACTGCAAATTTTTTTGAAAAAGATAAAGTTATTATTCCAGAACCGCTTGCAGTTGAGAAATATCAACGTCCATTTCCAGCTCCTTAAATTATGCAATTTATTGTAATATTATTAGGTTTGTATTACAATAAACAAGTTAACTTATATATCTTGATTTTTAAAAACAATTTAGAAATTCCATTTCATTTTGAATGTCACTGTCAACATTTTCGTCATAATGGAATGATGGTGCAGTAATAATATATTCATTTAAATAGTATAAATTCTCAATATTACTTGTGTAGTATTCAGCGTAATCAATTGCTTGACTCATTGGGTTGTGTTTGAAGTAGTTCAACATTTTACTGCAACCACTTTTGCTGATAACATACCCCCAAGTACACTCGCATTTTTCTCCAACTCGTTTAATGACATCTAATTTACTTGCATCTACATTTTGTTCTTTCATTGAAAATGCACCTAAATATAAAAAGTCTATTTTTTCTTGTTTAAATTTTTCTAGTGCAATATTCAATTTTTCTAGGAAATTATTTGCAAACGTAACATCATCTTCAATGATAATATAATATTCGGAGGTTTCATCATCTACAAGTTGTTTCCATAAGTTAATATGACTATACGCACAACCAATTACAGATCGTCTATAGAAAAAATTACAATTTTTAAACTGTTTTTTTATTTCCTCAGTTGGTTTTAGTTCTTTTCCATCAACTGCTCTGACAAATTCATAATTTGTAATATTTTGTTCTTTTAACTTTTCAATCATTTTTTCTTTACGGTCTGGTCTTCTTTCTAAATTAATGATTTTAATTTTATTATCTAGTTCATTTGTAAACATCATATCTGTCCATAACTTTGCTCTACTTTCCCAAGAACAAGACTCTGCATACTTTCTTCCAGTAAATCTTAATATATCTCTATGTTCTTCAGTAATGTTAAATAAAACTTCTAGTTCTTCATTTTCTTTTATAGGTATTCCATAGTCTTGCATTGTATTTGTTAATCCTGCAACTGGATAATATAGGCAAATAACTTCAGACCTCAACATTTCTAATGCAGTAATACAAGATGTTTCTGGCCAATAACTAGGGTATAACCAGTACTCACTTTTAGCCATTAATTTGTACAACTCTGAACGACCTAAACGACCTAGGTGTTCAATACTTGGATATTCTTTGATAGTAGTGGACATATTGACTTCAACTTCATCTTTTGGAAAATTATTATACGATGAAATTTTTAAAGTAGCATCTGGCCACTTTTCAATAATTTTTGGCCATAAATTAAGTAACCTTCCTAATCCTCTTTCACTGCAAGATGTGTATACAAAACTTTTTGGTATTTTTTCGTTCAATGGATGTGTAAATAATTCATTTCTTAGTCCATTATTAACTGTAACAATTTTATTTTTAATTATTGGATATTTTTCTGAAAAATGTTGTTTATGCCATTCTGTTAAACAAACTACACTTGTAATTTTAAAATTCCATTTAGTTAATATTTGTTGGTCATTTAAGTTACTAGAACCAAACGCGTGAAATATAGTATCATGCGCCCATAAATATAACTGATGTGTTGAAAAATATGAAAATAGTTCCAAAAATCCAATGTACCTTGAAACTACTATAGTATGAATAGCATTTGTTTTCAAAAAGTTTGGCAAGTTAAAGTTATGAATATAGTGTATGTTGCCAACCGTTTCTTCTTTAACATCTCCACTAATGTATATTTCATAATTTTTTGGGAAGTTACTAGATAAATATGCAACTGCTGTTTCGGAACCCCCAAGTGCATTTGTTAAACTATGTGTCAAGTTCCACTTTTCTCCTGCCCAACCAGTATAGAATAATACTTTGTTGCTCTTTTTACACTCTTCTACTGAAAAATGTTGATTTTTTATAGTGTTTTTTGTATGAATACCGTACTGTTCATATTTACTCATTACTTCACACTCGTGCAAAGGGTATTTTATTTCTTCTAAAAAGTTAATGTATTCTTGAAATGATTTCATAAAATCTTCTTTTTCCTCACTTGTTATTTTATCGACAAAAAATTGTAAGTTGTATATTAGACAACCTATATAAAAATTTGGAATTCCTCTTGATTTTTTATTAAAGATTATTGAAAACATTTTCAAACCACTTAAGTAGTGTTTAGTTTTTTCACAAACAATTACCATGTAGTATGGTAGATAAAAGTTCAAAATATTATTGTCGATAAATAATTTATTGTCTATCTGTATATTTAAATACCTATCTTCTAAAAATTGTTTTATTAAAGTATAATAAGCATATGCAATATCATTATTACCTTCACAACAGTAATGTTGAATTAAATGATATAACCCTTCTCCTCTTTCACTATCATAGTTGAATGATTTTACACAGTAATAGTATGCCATTTCTGGTTTATTTAATGCTTTATAACATTCGTGTAATTTTAAACAACAAATATATTTTTCTTGACTCCAGTTATTGTGTGTCAATGTTTTAAGATACCATATTACAGCATTTTCGTGGTCTCCATGGTCCTTATAACTATTTGCACAGTAAAATGCGTAGCGATTAAAAATGTCATCATTTTTTTCAACTGCTTCATAGTATGCTTTTTCTAAAATTTTAGCGTCTTTCAAATATTTATCGGGATTATTTGTATTTCTGTCACCAGATCTTCCAGAAACAGTATAATAATTTCCAGATATCGTAAAATTTGTTGGTTGATGTTGATAAGGAATAATGACTTCGTGTAAAACTCCAACATATACCCATTTTTTTCTGTTATTAACTAGTAAAGATCTTATATAGCAATTATTATCTATACAGTTACCGAATTGTAATCTATAATCATCATAAATTAATTTTTCTGGTATTTTGAAGTCACCTACGATTTCATCATCAGCGTCAAAAATAAAAACATAATCTGTTTTTTGATAAGCTGCTGCTAGTGCTAAAGTTCTATTATGTCCAAAATCTTTCCATTCATGACAAAAAATTTCACCATTGATTTTTTCGTTTTCGAAAAAGTTTTTTATTATTTCAATTGTGTTATCAGTTGAACCAGTATCACAAATAACCCAATAATCAAATTTAATTTTATTACACAACTTTCTTAAGGTATCTGCTATAATACGAGACTCGTTTTTAACAATCATATTTAAACATATGGTTTGTTTTGCATCTTTTTCGGTAATAACCAACTCCATTCTATGTTTATTATTTACATTAGTTTTTAATACTTTTAACTTATTTATAATATATTTACTTTACTAAATAATAAATATATTAATATTCTGGAACGTGTTTCTTAAATAAACACCCGTCGTTGGTTAAATTTTTTATTTCGTTTGTAATAATACACGGATTTTGATTTGCACAAGATGACATCCATATTTTTATTATACAAAAGTTCTTTTTTGGTGATATAGTGATTCCCGTTACATTGGCAACAAACGATGATTGAGTACTGATTGTTTCGCCAACTAGTACGTATGTTAATTTACGCCATACATCAAATACATTTTTATTGGATATTTTATAAGAAAAACAACCACCATTTCTATTTCTAGGGTCTTCCCATATCGGTTTGATTCCTTCTCTCATTATAAATAACATACAGTTTTTTACTAAAACTTCTGGAAGTGTTTCTATAATTGCAACTGTTCCTTCTACAGTGGTCATATTATAAATAACTTTATAACTATTTATACTCCAATCCGTATCGTGTGGTAAATGCGCCCATAAAGTCCATTTATCACTTAGTTGATGATATTCCATTTCCTCTGTGTTTGTTGCCATTGTGGTTTGGGAAGTCACCATATAATAATATATTATTCAATTTTTTTATATTGTTTTTAATTAATTATTATCATTTTCAACTATTTCATAATCTTTACTACCTACACTACTCCCACTGTCTTCATTTTCTTCCTTTTCACTTTCGCTTGACTTTTCACAAGTTTCACCTATTACTTGTATTATTTCATAATTGTCTTTGTGTAAATATAAAACATCTTTTTCGCTTAATTCTATCATATTTGCATTTTGGTCTATTATATTTAACTTGTACTTACAGTTTTCTGGGCAACTGTTTACGTTTTTTTGTTGCTTTAACAAATAAGATATTACATATTTATCTATTTTATTATCTGCAACAAAGTAATTGTCACCACTACAAAATAATTTCAAGTCATAGTTAACTATTAATGACTTTACTTCTAAATATACGATAGTTGATATAAACATATAGTTACACAGTTTGTATTCAAAGACATTTTTTGGAGTGCTTTCTGAAAAGTTGTGAATAATTATTTTATTTGTTCTAGATGTCATTGGTTCTGATTCAGAGTATATGATAAATGTATTTTCAAATGGTAACTTTGAATATACTGACTCTTTATTTAAATGATTGACTACTTGATTATTCAATACAACTTCAATATTATTAGATGACTTTAACTGTTCAACCAATGAATTGACAGAGGAATTGTTTTTTATTTGTTTATACATTTTTTTTGCATTTAATTCAATAAAACTATATGCAAATATACCATACTCTGTTAAAAATATTAAAAATGATGTGTATTCTCTAGGATAATACTGTTTCATTATTAAATGAAATAAAAATGCAGACGAAAATAACTGTAGTAACATATTTATAACTTGAGTTATAAATATATTTTTATATTGGTTTGTTAAAATATTTTATTACTTTACACATTAATATTTTGAAAAACTTTGATACGCCGGAGATGTTGTACCTACTGGAGGTGACTTGGGAATACAAAACTTTGGTTTTTGTTTTGGTGGAAGAGGACATTCTTTACAAACGGGACAGTCTGAATGTGGTGGAGGAATTGGTGGAGGGGTGGGTTTTATATTTTCATATACATCTATTGTAGAATAACGACTCATTCCATGCATAGGGTATGGATTAACCACTATAACTTCTTTTTCTTCAATATATTCTTGTTTTGGTGGTGGTGGATGAGGACTTTTTTTTTCAATTTTGCCAGTTGCAGCATTTAATCCAAACACGTATAATAATATACTAACCACAACTGTCATAAATATAAATGGAATAAAGACAATCATCCAAGATATTATTCCTAAACCACCTTGACACAAAGCATTTAATAAAATAGTAACTATAATCATTATAATAAATTTTAAAACTGATGTATTGTATAGTCCTTTATACAAGTCAATTATAACTTGAGTTGCAGAAAAAAATAAATATATTAACGCTGGAGGACATAAATTAAACATTATTTACTTATATTATATTAATAAAAAAAAGGTTCTCCTTCCTTTAAATATCCGATTTTATTGCCTGGGTTTCCGTCGGTGTCAACCGCATATATATTACCATTTTCTTCATTTTCAGTATAGTATGTAACATCATCTATTTCAATCTCAAAAACCTCTTCCTCCGCATCGTTTTCTTCAACTTCTTCCTCTTCTTCAACTTCTTCTTCAACTTCTTCTTCTACTTCCTCTACTTCTTCTACTTGTTCTACTTGTTCTACTTCTTCTACTTCTTCCTCTTCTTCTTCCTCTTGTTCTTCCTCTTGTTCTTCCTCTTGTTCTTCCTCTTGTTCTTCCTCTTGTTCTTCCTCTTGTTCTTCCTCTTCTTCTTCCTCTTCTTCTTCTTCTTCTTCTTCTTCCTCCTCTTCTAAAGTAACAACGGTTTCACTGTCATCTACTTTACTTTCGTTACAACAAATATTACTGTCACTAGTTTCGTCTTCAACAATAACTAAATTATGAACAGTTTTTGGCACTAAATTTATTTTTTTAATGTCTGGGGTGTTTTCACAAGTTTCACTTTTTATTTCTTGTTTTATGTCTTCAATTTTCAATACAATATTTTCTTGTTTTGAACATGAGGATTCTTGTTGTTTTTTTACTTTTTCCAACTCATTTTTATAGTATTCCATCTCGGTTTTACATTTTTCTAATTCGTTCGTCAAATAATGAATTGTATGGTCGTATAGTAGTTTACTAACTCCACTACGAATTATATTATTTACATCAGTAAGAATTGTTTCAATTTGTTGTGTCGTTTGTTGTTGATTCATAATTATGGGTATAGTTTATAATATTAAATTTCGTTTAATATAGTTTAAAAAATATTTAATATCTATAAGTACTATACTATGGATAATATCACTTTTGTGAATAAAGACGAAACTGATGAAAAAATTAGTGTTATTATGCGACAAACTGATTATGACAAAACAACTGCTAACGAAAAATTAATTGAACATTGTTATGACCACATAAAAGTAATTAAAACTTATTTAGGAATAACTGAAAAAAAAGCACCAGTTGCACAAAAATCAATTAATCAAGAAATATATAAACAGTTACGTCATAAACTGGATGACTCTATGAAGTCTTATTTGCAACAACAAGAAGAAAAATTAAAAACCGAAATTGCTAATAATAATAGTAAGTAGTTTCTTTAAAATATTTCAAATTTATTTATTTTGTAAATAAATATATATGTTAGCAGAACTAATTGACAACTCGCGAACTGATAAAAACACAACACATTCTTATATAGACTTGTATCAAAAACTATTAGTTGATAAAAAAGAAACCGCGATAAATGTTTTAGAAATCGGTATTGGAGATAACCCATCTCACCCAAAAGTTACTAATGGTGGAAGTATAAAACTATGGCACGATTTTTTTACAAATGCAACTGTACATGCACTAGATATAAAAGTCCCCAGTGAAGTTTGGGACAATATTAAAAATAATGATAGAATTATTTTATACCTTGGTACAGATTGTTACAATGAAAATTTTTTCAAGGAAAAAATATTAGATAAAAATATAAAATTTGATTTTATGTTGGATGATGGACCACATACTTTAGAAAGTATGAAACAGTTTATTAATTTATATTCACAAGTTATGGCAGATGATGGTATTCTTATTATTGAAGATGTACAAGCATGGGACTGGATTGAAAAACTTAAAGAAGCAACACCAGAACACCTCAAAGAGTATATTGAAACATATGACTTAAGAAACATTAAACGTAGGTATGATGATATTGTATTTGTGATAAATAAAAGTAAAAAATAAAAAAATTATTATGTTATTATTATATTATTTATAAGTTAAAAAATATAATATAATTTATTCATTCAAAAGTCCAAATTTTTCATTTAAAATAGCGCTTTTTTGAACTGTTTTTTTAGTACTTGAAGATGACTGCATATTTTTTTTCTTGATTTGATAATTATTTGAAGGGATAATTTTATTATTAATAATAAATTCGTCATTATCTTCATGGAATTCGGGTAATATGCGCGTAAGAGGTTTGTCTACAATTAAAAAAAGACGTTCAGACTTTAATAATGCACGATATTCTTGTATTGTTAAATTACCATAAAATTTATCCAACATGTAATGTGGGTCTGGTGCCGGTTTTATGTTTTTTGTATAATCGTATATCTTGGAATAAATATGATTCATTAAATGATACCGTTCAAACTTAGTTGAACTATCAATATTTTCGTTCATTAAATGAGCAACCGCACATTCGGGAGTACAAAAACAACCATATACATGATACGTGTCTTTAATATAGTGTTTTGGAATATAAATGGAAGGATTGTCAAAGTCATGCGAACACCAAAAACAAGCTGATTTTTTATCTGAAATATTATTGATGTGTAAATTTTGTTCCAGTAGTTTCAACTTTCGCCAAATTTCCTTTGTCTCACAATTGTCATCAATTTCATTCGCATATTTCTTATTCAATGCAGCAATAGATGTGGTGTTATCCGAATTTTGACATATTAAGTCACTTTCTATACTATAAATTTGTTGGAAATTACTATTTTGACTGTTAATAATACTAGTAGTTGGTGTTTCGTAACAGTTTTCAATAACTTCGTACGCTAGGTCATTTTTACCAAAAGTGAATGACTCAATTGTATTATTATTTATATGAAACTCACTGTTTTCCGACAAATCTTTCATAGAACACTTCAAATGTAAAATAATATTAGGTTTTTCCTCTTTTTTGGATAATATGTGTAAATTTTGTTGAACAATTTTTCCACCTTTTGGTTTTCTACCTCGTTTTTTAGGCGGTGGTTTTACTACTACGTTTTCACATTCAGAAGTTTCAAGGTTGTCAATTACTGACTTAATTTGATTTTCGTTATTTTCAAAAGAATTATTTACGTCGGTTGTTGATAAAAAAAGGTTATTACTACTGTTATTCGCAGACTTTAGCGCAGCAGCTGCGTTTGCTAACTCAATGTCTTTTTTAGAACGTCTTCCTCTTTTCGGTTTCATTGGAGTAATAGGATTATTAGAAAAGTCACTGTTTGATTCCATGTTTTATAAATTAGTTAGTTTTGGATTTAAGTCATTTTAAAAAATGTTATAACGACAGAGTTACCTCCCAACTTGAATAAAAAATATTTTACAATAATATAAAGATATTTTTTATAGAGTAGTATGCCTCCTATTAAACAACTTCAATGTTTGACGTGTTATATGATTAGTATATTTGTAATAGTTGTTCCGTTTGTGTTATACTCATTTTTTAAAGTAGGACAAATTTTATACGTAAAGAATCAATGAGCATTTTCTTCATAACATACTCTGCATACTGGAATATAGTTAGTTGAACCTATCAACATTTGTTCTTTTTCTTCTGTTAAACGCATAGAGAATAATCCGGGTGTACCATTTTTACATAAACTACATAAAGATGTCATTTTGGTAACTTTATCACATAACGGTATTAAATCTAGTATTTGACCAAACTTTTTACGTTCAAAATCGCCATCAAGACCAGATACGTATATTTTTTTATTGAATTTCAACATGTCCACCACAAAACTATGTAAATCGTCAAAGAATTGTCCTTCATTTATAAGAATAACATCAGAGTCGTATATTTCATCATTGTCCGTAAGAAAGTTTAGTTTGGTAGTTTGAATACAAGGAATCATTACTTTATCGTGACTAGATAGTAGTGTGTTATCATACCTAGTATCTTCACTGTGGTTAATTACTGCAACGTTTAAGTTACAAAATTTGTACTGTTTATATAAGTCAAGTAACTTTGATGTCTTACCAGAAAACATTGGACCAATAATAATTTCTAAATACCCAGTTTCAAATTTTCTTTTTAAACTCATTATTTCGTTATAATTCATTATAGTTATACAACAAAATATAATTCAATTATTTTATAAATTCAAAAAATGAATATAAAAACTATTATAATAAAAATATATTACTTACAAATATGAATTTAAATAATGAATGTGTTCCTTGGATTGAAAAATTTCGTCCGAATCAATTTGAAGATATTGTATTAGACCCCTTAAATAAACAAATACTTCAAAATATTATAGAAACATCATATTTTCCTAATCTTCTTTTTTATGGACCACCCGGAACCGGGAAAACAACAACAATTATTAACTTAATAAATGCATACCAAGAAAAAAACAAACAACGAAACAAAGAATTAATGATACACTTAAACGCGTCAGACGAAAGAGGTATAGACATTATTAGAAATCAAATTAACCAATTTGTAAACTCAAAAACGCTGTTTATCAAAGGTATGAAATTTGTAATTTTAGACGAAGTAGACTATATGACAAAGAATGCACAACAAGCGTTAAAATATTTATTACAAGACTACTCAAACAATGTTCGGTTTTGTTTAATATGTAACTATATTAGTCGTATCGACGAAGGTTTACAAAACGAGTTTTTACGTCTTCGTTTCAATCAACTACCAGAAGAAAATATTATTTTTTTATTAAAAAATATATCAAAAGTTGAAAAACTTAACATAGATGAAAAATCGCTTAGTCAAATACAAAAAATATACAAGTCGGATATACGCAGTATGATAAATTATATGCAGGCTAACCAACATATAATAAACTATGATTTCTATATAATAGATAATAATGTTTGGGAAACATTATATTCAAAGTGTAGTGAGTTAAAACGAGAAGACACTTGGAATTATATAAAAGAAATTAGTAAAAAGTATAATATTAATAAAAAAAATATAATAAAAGATTTCTTAAACTATATTATTCGTAATAAAGAAAAGGTAGTAAACTGTCAATTTTTAAACTTTATCGAAAATATAATGCATTTTCCAGAATGTAGGCAAGAATATTATATAAATTATGTATTGTTGAAATTATCATTATTTTTTTCTGGAGAGGAATGTTGCATAAATAATGACAAACAATGGTCAGACAAAATCGGCGATGATGATAGCGTTGGATAACTGTTGTATATATCCATTCTTTTGTTTAATTTTTCCATAAACTCATTAGGTGGGGAACTTTTTGATGGATCAAAAAAGTTCTTGTTCAACTCAACATTATACCTAAGAGTTTTTGAAGTATTTTCTAAATTTGTTAAATAATTTTTGTTATAAATATTTTCATTTTTCATAAAATTATTTGTTCTAGGGATTGGTATCATAACGCTAGTTGTTGTCATTTTTATATAGTATGTAATTATAAAAATAATTGAAATAAAAATAATTTAAAGAGTTTAAAGGCAATAGTGGATAATAGAATAAGACAATATAAATAAAATGGATTCAATTAATGACGAATGGGAGAAGTTTATATCATCTTCGTATGATGATGAATACTCTGAAAATATTGAAGAGTTAAATACTATTTCAGATGAAAATATTAGTTTTACAATAAATGATAGGATGGATACAAATAGTGAAGAAATCCCTAAAGCAACTGAAATATATATATCCACCAAGTCTAAAATCGCGTACTTGAATAGAGAAATTGATTTAAAAGAAATATTTTGGAATATTCCAATTGTTCCTTATGCGATGCCTAAAAATGGTGTGATTAAAAAACAAATAAAATTTAATTCCACTACTCAAGAAGAGGTTAATATTATTCAAGAAAATTTGAAAAAAGAATTATATTTTGAAGAGCAAGTATTAACAAGTATAAATAATCCGAACGGTAGAATAAAATTCAAAGACATTAGAAAAATAAGTGTAGGTATTTCTAAAAAAGATATTATGAGTTATCGTTCTAAAAAGAAGAGCGCGTTTTATAATTGTTTCGTGATGATACTGCGTATAAAAATAAACGATATATTCAAAGAATTTCATATTAAAGTGTTTAATACTGGTAAAATGGAAATACCTGGAATTCAAAATGATGCGATTTATGAAACAGTTTTATCAACTATATTAACAACACTACAACCACATATGAAAGAACAACTTGGTTATTTGCAAAAAAGTGACACAGTATTGATTAACTCAAATTTCAACTGTGGATACTATATCAGTCGTGAAATTTTATTTGATATTTTAAAACAAAAATACAATATTCAATGTATATATGACCCTTGTTCTTATCCGGGAATACAGTGTAAATTTTATTACAATCCAAATGTTCAAGTCCAAACTGGAAAACAAATTTCTGCCGAAGATAAGGGGAAGTATCCAAACATTGTTGAAGTTTCATTTATGATATTTCGTACCGGAAGTATTTTAATTGTAGGTATGTGTGACGACAATGTATTATACGTAATATATGACTTTCTAAAGAAAATATTAGTAGATGAGTACCATAAAATCAACCAACGGGTTGTTCAAAAAGACGTAGTAGATAAAACCAAAGATAAAAAAATAAGAAAGAAAAATATACTTATTGTTACAAGTAATATACCGTCTGTTGTAACAGTGTAACTTTATAAGTATTCATTATCTTCAAGTAAGTAAAAGTCATTTACACTGTTTACATACTTTTCCCGTCCATTTACTAAAAACACGATGTGAATATTATTGTTTATTTGATTTTTTCTTACATATTCACCAGTAAATATTTCCATACAGTCATTTGGGTAGTTATAGGTGTACCATTTATTTACAACACGATACATTTTACCAACTATTAACTCTTCATGCTGTATTTTTTCACGACGTGAAGAAGACATTTTATATTATAGTGTATTTACAGTATAATATAATAATAAAATATTAACTTATATGACTTTACTTACAAAAGTATCAACATCTTCTATTTTATTTTTTAATTGAAAGTAGTTGTGAATTTTGTCTTTAATATTTTCATTTATTGTTGTAGTTTCTGTTTTTTTGATTACTTTTATAATATATTTTTCAATAGTTTCATAATAACTTTCCGTAATGTTATTGTTCGTCAAGTACTCAACTAAATATTTAATATCTAGGAAATGATTCAAAGGTATATTGTATTTATTTATAAATTCACAAATATGGTCAATTTTATCTACAATTGTTGTTTTGTAACTGATGTCATTCTGTTTTATATTTTTAAAGTCAACCAAATGAATGGAATGTATTACTAAATTCTTAATAATTTGGACATATGAGTCCAAAAATTCCATTTTTTCATTTTCATTCGTAAGGTCACCCAAAAAAAGATTACTCTTTTTATAGTCATTATGTATTTCAAAAATTGTTTTTTTATAAACAAACATCATTGCATCTCTAGAGGTTAATTGCAAAAACACATTTTGGTCACCAGTGATTTGACCGATAAACTCTGTATAATAATAAAATGCTTTTTGACTATGATAATACGCCATATTTAAATTTCTTGAACTATGTAATACGAATATGAATACATACGATATCGTTGTTAATCCCCTAAGTATAATAAATTTACAGTTATCATTTGTTTTACAAGTGTTTATGGTTTCATTTATAAAAAGTAAATATTCTATAACTAATAGTCTATACTTGTTCAAAATTTCACTTGACGAATGAGTTAATGACTGGACATAATTTTCAGAATTATGCAATGAATATAAAAGAGGAATTTTAGAAGTGTTGGTTTGTTGATTTGACATTCTATTTTATTTAGATATATTTAGATATTTAATTTTGATTTTTTTTCGTTATTTTTCTATTTATTTTGATATAACTAACTAAAATCCATAAAATATATTTTTATTCTAAAAAGTATTTAAAGATTAAAAAATTTTACTATTATAAATGTCTTCAGTTGAACAACAAAAAAATACGACCGTTTCTGGTTCATCAGAAACAAACTATAGACTTCCAAGTGATACCACACTGAAACACGCTGCCAAGTTGAGTATTGTTGAAGATAAACCAATAATGTTAGACTATTGGTCTGTTTCTTTGGACAAGAAGGCACTTGTCGGTGTAAAAGAGACTGGTGAAAAGTTACTTGTTAAATCAGAAGACGAATATACGTCTCCTATTGCAAAATTCTACAAGAGTGGAACTGAATACATTATTATTACTGAAAATTCTATTTATTTGGTTTCATCTGATATTCCTACGAAGAAGATTTCATAAATTATTTTTTATTTTTTGGACAGTCTGCAATCCAATGACCTTTTTTTCCACATTTTTGACATTGAATTACCCAACAACAGACCAGAGTGGTTTTAGTTTCCTTTGTCATTTTAATATAATAATATTATTAGTTAAATATTATTATAATAATTCAATTTTTTTATATAATACTTATTTTTTTAATTTGAGTTATAATTTCCATTAAACTGAAGTGGTTTTGAACCACTAGGATAACTTCCAATTCTATAATTCGTATACCCTTGTCTTGGACTTGGCACAAAACTTGGACGAAGATTTCCATAACGTTGCCATTGAAGTGTTTTATAATACGCTTGACTATTTACAAAATCTAATGGACCTTGTGATGCTTGGGTTTGTAAATTCCACCAAAAGTTCCGAGTAATACCAATGCGTGGAGGTGTTCCCGCTTTTAACATTGAAAGACCACTTTGCGAGTCACTATGATTTATGTATGATTGAATACTTCTTACTTTTCTTGGACGACCGGCCATAATATACTATGTCAATATTATTTTATTGACATAATACAACTTTAATTTACTACACTTGATAAAAAAATACGTATTGGGTTATATCCGTATAACGCTTCTAATCCTAAATGTGATATCCCATGAACTCCAATTACTAGAGAGAAAAATAACAACAGTACAATTATTTTAAATGGTTCTAAATGAATAATTTTAGAAAAATTGAATATTACCAACAATACTGCAACAACTAACAAAGTAGTATGCAAAAAATGAGCATATAGAGATGGGTTTACTAACATGTTAACCAATTTATCAACTGTCATTTGTATTATGTAAATATAAAAATTATTTACACCTTTGGACATTTAAAACGCCGAATATTTATAAAAAATTGAAAAAATATATAAATATAATTTATAAATTATAAATTATATTGCTAAAATGGAAACAAATCAATATCATAACAAAGGTTATTGGGATATGGTAAGAATTTCTAATGAATATAAAGAATATCCTTCTAATATGGGACAGAAATGGAATGATGAGGAAGAAGCATTATTATTACAAGAACTTAATGATAATATAGATATTGAAATAATAGCACAAAAACATAATAGAACTATTGGAGGCATAAATTCGCGACGACGAGAAATCGCATATAAAATGTATTTAAAAAATGTCTCTATTCACGAAATAATTAGACAAACTAAATTAGATAATAATTCTATTGAAGAAACAATAAAAAAAAGACAAAACAATAATTTAAAAAAAATAAAAACTAAAGAAGTTGATAATGTATTTATTAGTATTAATAAAAATGATTATATAGAATTACAAAATGACGTAAAAAATATGAAAAATGATATTAAGCAAATAAAAAATACACTTGGAGAATTAGTTGAAATGATAAAAGCAGTTTATGAATTTGAAGATACTTAAAATAGGCGTTTTAAATTACCGAGGGTGTAAACGTCTCAAATTATATTGTACAAGTGATTTAAAGTTAATCCCGTCTATTACTTTATTATGAAACTACCTACGATTCATTTAAATAAAACTTATTTGTTTAGAGGGTTCATCGGTTGCTTGGGAACATTGGGATTCTATCGTGGCGTAAAAAGTTACGACTATGAACATAACATACAGATGGAATCATACAAAAAAGAGATGATTTATTACAACAAAGAAAAGGAAAGATACAGTAAAAATAAATATTTAGACGTAACTAATGAACCAAGACAACCAGTTAAACCTAGTTATTTTTATTTTTCTATCATTGGTTATGGGTTGTGTGGTATAATGATATATGTAAATCCAATTATGCTGCCAATTGTTTTTGTAAAAGAAATTTATAGACTAGAAATAAATTTACGTAATATAGATAACGAAAAAAAAACAAACTTTTATAATAAGTTGTTAATTTAACGTGAAGTGTACTTGAACATTATTTTGCAAAAATTATAGAATTGTTTTTAGTAAGTCGATTTTTTCAATTGGTATTTTTTCTGGAAACTCTACGTGAAAAATAATAACTAAATTTCCAGTATGATTATCACGACTTAGTCCCATATTAGGTATAACTTTTTGATATTCAGATGGAATTACATTTCCGGCTTGGTTATTAATGGTATAAACTTTTCCATTTATATATTTCAAGTCAAAACTGAATCCACAAAGTGATTCTTTGAGAGAAATCTTTTTATCCATATATAAGTCTAACCCTTTCCTTTGGAAGAGTGTATCATTTTCTATCTTAATAAATATTTTCACATCTCCTTTACAAGTTTCATTTATTACATTGCCTTGGTCTCTCAATATAATAATTTCATTGTTATCAACTCCCTTCATAACATCAACATAGATGGTTTGGTTTTCAAAAACTTTATTCCCGTTTTCAAGTATCCATCTTTCTATTTCAAGAGGAATTTTACCACCGTTTAAAACAGTGTCCATATTTATAACGATTGTTTTGATGATTGGGGTTGGTTTTTCTAAACCTCCGCCAAAGTTAACTGGCACACCGTTTCGGAAAATCTTAATATTAGGACCGCCGGGGAACATACCCGGCATTCCGGGCATTCCCCCCGGCATTCCAAATGGAACTCCTCCCCCAAAAAAAATATTAGTAAATAAATCATCCATATGTTCAAACGGCATACCTCCTCCGGGCATTCCATTCATACTTGACATACGCGCAAATGGGTTTTTCTGCATCATATCATATTGACTTTTTTTCTCTGCATCACCCAAGGTTTCATATGCTGCACTAATTTTTTGAAACTTAGTTACACACTCTGGGTCTCCATTATTTTTATCAGGATGGTATTTCAACGACAATTTTCTATACGCTTTTTTTATTTCTTCAGCATTTGCTGTTTCAGATATTCCTAAAAGGTCATAAAAATTTTCTTTATCCGAAGAATTCATTTAATATTATAATTTAAGATAAACTTAAATACTTATTTACGTATAATATTATTTATAGAACAAAATATGGAAAATACTTTATTTATTAATAAATACCAACCTTTGTATTTCAACGATTTTGAAATTGAACCAGAAATTGTAGAAATTCTACAAACGCTCATCGCAATGAATAACTTGAATATTATGTTTGTTGGAAATATGGGTTCTGGGAAGACTTCTCTCTTGAATGCTTTAATTCGTGAATATTATAAAGGAATTGATAACTACAAAGATAATATTTTATATATCAACAGTCTAAAGGAACAAGGCATCAATTACTACAGAACCGATGTAAAAACGTTTTGTCAAACTTGCTCTTCTATAAAAAACAAAAAAAAAATTGTAGTACTTGACGATTTGGATTTTATAAATGAACAAAGTCAACAAGTCTTTCGTAACTGTATTGATAAGTTCAGTAATAATGTTCATTTTATATCCTCTTGCTCCAATCTACAAAAAATTATTGAAAATTTACAGTCTCGTTTTACAATTGTTAAAATTAAACCGTTGGACAGAGTAAATTTATTAAAAATTATAAATAAAATAAAAAAAAATGAAAACATAAGAATTGATGCACCATCTGAAGATTTTTTACTGGATGTATGCAATAATAGTGCAAAAGTAGTTATTAACTATATGGAAAAGTTCAAGTTATTAAATACGGATATTCATCTGGATTTAATAAAAAAAGTATGCACGAATATTAATTTTTGTGACTTTAATACCTTTACAACTTGTATCAAAGAGAGAAATCTTAGAGAAGCGCTCGGAATAATATACTTTATTTATGACCAAGGATACTCGGTAATGGATATACTTGACAATTACTTTACATTTATCAAAATTACCAACTTGTTATCAGAAGATGATAAATATAAAATTATTCCGTATATTTGTAAATATATAACTGTATTTCACAACGTCCATGAAGACGATATTGAACTCGCATTATTCACTAACAACTTGGTGCAGTTGTTTTAGTCTATTTTTTTTTATTTTTACTATGATTTACAAGTAACTTGTTATACGTAGTATTTCCCAAATATATTTTTACCATATTTTTCAAGTCATCTGGTAGTTCCAGACGTTTTAAATGTATTACATTTACCACGTACTCTTGGATTTGTTTCAGTAATTTTTGTGGTAAATTTGGACGAATAATTAAAAGTTTATTTTGAATATTTTCCGTCAACCAACGACCACTATGAATTTGTATATGTGAATTTCCATTTGGATACGTTTGAAAAAAACTATATTCTGAATTTTGATAACCACCTCTACCTAAATACTCCAACAAGTAACCTCTTCCTTGAAACAAGTAGACAAAATTTGTTTTCATAGGATAGTCAAATGACATATTTTATTTTAATAACTGATGTAGTTAATAATATTGCGCTTTATGTTTTTATATTTTTTATAAATATATAATAATAGTATTCATCTATAATAAATAAAATGTCAAAACAAATATTTAAAAATCCAATTCCAATAGATATGTTGTTTTCCTTACTTGATACAATTTGCATCAAGGAAGAAAATAAATATGTTTTTAATAACAATTCTTATAAAAAGGGACTCTTTGAAAATAGTATTCCACCATTTATTGAATCGTGTCGTCCCTATTATCATAATTCAAAACACAAGTATCTTGATAAAAAACTGACTTACAATAGTTTTACAACAATATTAAGGCAAATATGTAAATGTAATAATGTAAAATATACATCACAAATCAAATACGAAAAATCCAACTATGATATTGTTTACTACGTGGAATTTAGTACTACTTAATTTTTTTCAAAGAGTAACGATTTTTATATTGTCGTTTTGTGTTTTTATTCTTTTTCCTTCTTTGCGTTTTTCTCTTTAAACGTCGTTTGGTTTTATTCTTTCTTCCACCGTACGATGCTCGTTCCATTCTTTCTATGTCATCAAAAAATAATTTAATTTTATTTGCACGCACATCAGTTGAGTTATGTTCACTATCGTTCATTTTTGATACTACATATGGATTATATCCTTCATTATTTATTCTTTTACTAAGTTTCATATTAGAAATTTCGTTTTTTATATCGGGGTCAGTTATTATCAAGTCAATTATTTTATCAAAGACACTTTTCAGATAAGCACTGCTAATTACACCACCTAATTTTGAACTAATCATGTTGAAGTCATCATCACTTGGATAGTCGTTACTAAAATTTGCTAAACGATGTAAAAATGTATTGTTGTTTTCATCTGTGTACAACAAATAGTGAATATTGTCTAATAATATTTTTTTAGACTCATTTCTATTTTTATCTATATTTTGAGTAATACTAATTATTCTTCCAATATTATTTGCTGAAAGAAGTTGTTTTTTTATAGGTTTATTAAACATACTTACCGTAAATAGGTTTTTATCATATTTTGTTTCATATTCGGGGGTCGTTATATTTTGTGGAGGCATTATAATAATAGTTGATATAATTATTATAATGATTCGGGTTGTATTTACACCAAGTTCAAATTATAGTCCGGGTCTTTGATAATGACGTTATTACCCAAGTAGTTGGGTTTTTGTCCCCATAGTCCGAACCCAGAAGGAACTTGCCAGTAACCAATCCATTCCGGAGCTTGTCTAAATTCTTCAATTACTCCATTTACTGGTTCTGGAGCACTTGCCAATAGTATATACTTACTCAATATAACATCAGATTCTAATACTTGTTTTAGTGATAAACGTGCATACCATTCGTAATTTCGTCGCTTCAATATTTCACAAGCGGGAATCCAAATACCATACATTTTTCCGTAAAACTGAATATAGTTATTCGTTAGTAAATTATCTACTAAAATAGGAGTATTGTCCATTGTTTTTACTCCAACCATTTTACCATCCACTACGTTGATTTCTCTCGTTCTTGCATTACACCATCTATTAAATTCGCCTAAAAACTCACTTTCTGCAGTATAATCTCTAGATATAGTTCTTTGCATAAAGTCAATCAACATGTCTAGTATGGGAATTTCTTTTTCCGCACCCATAAAATGCATGTTTGGATAAAATTCATAAGTTGTGGATGTAATATTTCGGTCGTTATTTTCACAAATAAACATTTTACCACCATTTGTTCCAGTAGTATACATTTCAATCAAGTCTCTCATACACAAAAAGGAAGGTGGCACAACCATTCCACCGTATTTTTTTAATAGTTTCACCCACCCCATTTCTCTCATATATTTTTTAATCGGGTCCGAAATTATATTCATATTAATAGACCATTCTGGTAACAATTTGGAAAAAGAATCATCGTCAATAATACATATATGGAATGACCCTCCGCATTTATTTATGATACTCTTCACTGTTAAATATAAATATGGTTGGTTTAACTCAAGAGAACTTCGGGAACCAAAGGATAACCAGTTTCGTGAATTATACTCATAAGTAATTGGAATCCACAAAATTGGTTTTTTTACATCAGCTAAAGATGAATCGGTTAGTAAATAATTTTGAATAGAATTATAATTTTGTTCAACTCCCATATCTCTCTCTTTCTTTTCCAAATATCTATTGTATAAAAACCCAACAAAAGATACTAGAATAATAATTACAATAATATTTGTAAAATTTATAATTTTAATTTTGGGTGACATATAATATATATTATAAATATATTTTTTTGGATGATTTTGATTATTTGTTTTGCAAGAATTGTAAATTTCCCCAAAAATTTTTACTTTTTTGTTTCGCAATTTCACTTTGTTTTGCCAACTCATATGCTCTTCTAACTGCTTTTTCGGATTCTTTGTCATTTTGTTGATTTAAATATTGTTGTGATTGTTGTTCTGATAAAGGTGTAATATCTAGTTTATTACGATGACTTAAATATTCGTTAACATTCTTAAATTTTGGAACATTATTATAGTCTTCATCTGTTACTGGAATCACTGTTTCTGTATGTGCTTTTTGTAAATCTTGAAAAGGTAATCTACTAAATAAATCAGAACTAAACTCTCCCGGACCTTCTCTACTTAACTCACTTGCATTTATACTATTCCAACTATTCAACTCGGTAACATCTTTATGAACAACTAATGCTCTTATACTTGATTTCTTTTTATCAAATTCATGTTTCATTGTAGCAGCTGATACGTTAGGATTTATTTCATCTAGTCCTTCATTTGTTTTTAACCAGTCTCCATAACCAGATTCTTCATTTTCATTATAAATTTTATTTTTTTCAAATTGTTCGTTAAACCAGTTGTTAAAATCACTACTTGTTTTGAATTTAGTTTTTGTATTATCTGACTTGAATAAGTTATCTAATATTTTCTTTTTATCTTCTTCACTAAACTTATCAACATCTTCGTAGTTTGTAAAAGCACTACTTTTATTTACATCCCCTTTTTTTCTAAAATCCCACAACGAATATAACATTTTATATGCTTTTGAGTAAAATAAAAAATATTTTGAATCTAGACCAGATTTATCGGGGTGAGTTTTTAAAACAACTTGTTTTGCCCGTTTTAAATCTTGTTCATCAAAATTTACTGGAACTTTAAATAACTTTAATATGTCTTCTAAATTGTAATTATTTATATCCAAGTCAACACTCATAATAAATAATTACATAAAAATGTATATAATAACACGAAAAACAATAAATTAATATTACAAATTTTCTACATTAGGAATATGCGGGTGATATGATTCTCTTTGTAGTTGAAATACTTGTTCCATGGTTGGTTTTGTTGGACATTTAATTCTATTTCCTTTTACAAAAACTAGTTCATTTAAATCCCAAAAGTTTGCGTCTGTATATTTTTGATACATTATATCATTTAATAATGATATTTTATAGTCATGAATATTATTTCCATGTTTTACAAAGTCTACATTTTTGTAGTGTTTATTCAAGCATCCAATGTTCCATCCACGTTCTAAAATTTTTCTTGACATTTCTAGTTCTTTATGTATAATTACATTATAAAAAACCGTTTCATAGTTATTAGTAAATATATTACACTCTATTAAGTAGTTCAAACTTTCTTTATCTACCGCAAAAATGTATGACTGCACATGTGGTAAAAAACTTGTAATATGAATTGAACAAATCGTACTTCCAAATAACTTAACATTATTTTTTAGACCACTAATGTAAATGTCCGTCCAGTTACCCGGATAGTAATGTGGATAAAATGGTCCAATTACAGAAGAATTTACAAATATAAAATTATCATAATTTTTATATAAGTCATCTTTGAATAGACCATCAGACCAAGCACCAAAATCAAAACCAACATTTTCGCGTTTCATTAATTTTACATAATCTGGTAACTCAGTTTCCATACGAGTATCATTAATATCACAACAAATAATCAAAAAATCTACATCATCCCTTTTAAATAAAGCATTTTTAATAAAGTAAGTTACTCTTTCATTATACTCGTGAAATGTGTATAAAACAAGTGTTTTCATTTTGTTAATAATAATACAATTAAAAATATCTTTAAGTTCAAATAAATTAAAATTGATTTTTATTTTACTTATTATACACAGTTAAATAAAAATTATAATAATAATGGAAAATAAACATTTCATCAAAGGACAACGATACTTATTTCATCATAAAGCACCTTACGAAGAGAAGTGTATTACATTTAGAGCAAATTTTATATCAGTAACAAATACAATGTTATTTGTAAATTCATGTCAAACTGAAAGGTCTTCAAATACAATAGTAAGTATACCTACTGACTGGATAAAAAAAATAGAACGTCTTGAAGACATTATAGATGACACAGTACTACCATCTGATGTATTACTTTTGATTGATAATTTTAATTAATCAAAATACCCTCGCATAAGAATCATATTATTAAATTCGGTACCGGTCAAATAAGTATCGTTTAATAACTGTTCGATTAAAATAGTAAGAGTATCTCTATTTTCAGACAATATTTTTTTTGATTCTAAATAAGCGTTGTCAACCAAGGTTAGAACTTCGCTATCAAATGACTCTTTCGTAGCATCTGAATATTTATCACCCATCGCCATACTACGCCCTAAAAATGGATTTCTATCGTTATCCACATTATCATTGTAAAATGTTTCCAAGTTTGTTCCCATTCCAAAATTACCAACCATTCTCTGAGCAAGTGAATTTGCTTGTTTCAAATCTTGGTTTGCCCCCAACGAAACAAAATCTTCACCATAATATATATTTTCCGCAGCTTTCCCACCCATTGTAATTACTAATCTTTTAAATAACAAATCTTTGGTATATAATCCACCTTCTGTAATATTTTGATGTTCATTGAAAATTGTGTATCCACCCGCACCGCTATATGTACTTTCTATAGTGACTTTTTTCAAATCAAAATATTCACTATATTTACTTGCTAAAAAGGCGTGACCTATTTCGTGTACAGCAACCCGTCTTTTTGTATTATAGTCTCTAGTGTCATTTTTCTTTACAATACCTACAATTAGTTTGTCAATTGCATTAAATACATTTTTTTCAGAAATAACTGTATTTCCTTCTCTAGCTGCAAAAATAGCGGCTTCATTCAGTAGGTTTTTTAACTGTGCTCCAGAAAAACCATTTGTTAGTTCAGAAACTAAATTCATATTGATATCTCCCGAAATTTTTTTGTTTTTTGAGTAAACACTTAATATTTTTTTCCTAGACTCTTTATCTGGTAATGGGACGGTTATCAATCGGTCAAATCTACCCGGTCTTAATAATGCGCTGTCTAAAACATCTTTTCTATTTGTAGCAGCAATGATTAATATACCTTCATTATCTGCAAAACCATCCATTTCAGCCAATAACTGATTCAATGTTTGCTCTCTTTCGTCATTTGCCATATTTATACCAGCACCTCGCTGTCTTCCAACTGCATCAATTTCATCTATAAAAATAATACAAGGTTTGTTATTTCTTGCATTTTGGAATAAATTTCTTATTTTAAGTGCACCAACACCAACAAAAACCTCAACAAATTCACTAGCTGCAATAGAAATAAAATTCGCGTCGGCTTCACTTGCGATTGCTTTTGCTAATAAAGTTTTACCAGTTCCGGGTGGTCCATCTAATAATATTCCCCTAGGTATTTCTGCACCAGCATTCTTGTACAAGGTTGAATTTTTCAAGTATGAAACAACTTCAACACACTCTTCAAAAATTTCTGGACTTCCGGCAAAACTACTTAGTGTTATATTTGATTTTTTTAACACCTCAGTGTCTTTGTTCATAGTATTTTTCTGTGCAAAAATACCATTGGGCCCACCCGAACCACCCCCAAATCCGTTGCCACCACCCATATTATTCCCTTGGAAACTTCTAAAAATATTCACGAGTAACGAGAAAAATAAAAATGGAAATATAAAACTATTCACAAATCCAAATACTTGTCCCAACCCTTGTTCTACTATACTCGGTTGTGGTGACTGTAAAAATATAGTTTCTACTTTATTTTTAACTGACTCTTCTACGATACTTTGAACAACTACTGGAGAAATAGTAGTAACAGAATAATCGTCATATAGTTCTCCATTTTGTTCAATTTTTTCAGACAATGCTTCGTCTAGTTTCGGAGAAAAATAGATAGTTTTTATTTTATGATTCTCAATTTTATCAATCAAAGTGTTATAACTACTTTTTGAAAGATAATAATTATTTTTTAATATACTGTTTGCCTTCTCTGATGACATTTTCAACCGATTTAATTGTACACCACTCGTAAATACGGGAAATAATAAACAACACAAATAAAAAATGTTCATATGTGTATAAATATATAAACATTGTTTTAAGTTGTTCTTTTAATTTTTTATTTTACAATTGCACCGGCTTTTGCATACGCTTGTTCCAAAGTATATAAATGAAGACCACAACGTTTGAAAAATGCATCTAGTTGTCCAGGATCAGCGCCAGTTACGCTATCATCTGGCGCAAAAGATACATTACCTTTTTTATACATTAATAATACGGGAACACCATTTACCATTTTTTTTTGCTTCAAATATGCATATAAGTCAAAACTTTCGTCAACGTCTATGTCAGCACATATTACATTCGGTGGAGAAGATGCGAAGAATGCTTCTACAATGTGTGCGATTTTTTTACACGGACCACACCAAGTGGCTCCTAGTTTCATTATTACTAAACCAGGATTTACTTTCAATAAGTTCAAAAATGCATCCCGACTTTCAAAAAAACTAATCACTTGTTTGTTAAGTTCAGAAGACATATATTATATTCTATATAAAATATATTTTTTAAGTTTTCTTAATTTATTTATCTTTATCAATAAGTATTTCTTTTGCCACATTTCTTATTATTTTTTCGTAGTTTCTTTCGTTGTCTTCGTCTTTTATCTCTCCCATAGAATTGTCCAATATCTTCATATATTCTTCGTGTTTTTTCGTAGAAATATCATCTGCTTTTGGATTTGCCTTTAACCACCCCGGGACTAGTTTGATGTTCTTGTGTTCTATTAGTTTAATCGCGCGTTTCATATGTTTTTTATCCTCGTCCTTTACCCAAGTATCATTGTCTTTCACGTGAATCACTTCGCGTTTTAAATCACTACAGTGAATGGGTCTTTTATAAACATCTATACCTTTCAATTCTCGGATAAGAATGTTATTAATACTACCCACGTAACCTAGTCTTCCAAAATTCTCAAAATCTTTAAACCCAACATCAATACTATTGATAAAGTCTGTAATATTGAATGCGTCCTTGCACTTTTCATTCAAGAAAATATTCAAGTTAAACTTGTTATTTGTGGTATTGTTTGTTATATTATTGTTGTTATTTGTAACATTACTACTACCGACCAGTTCAAGAATTTTTTTATTTTGTTCAATAAGTAACTCTTTGAATTCATTGTTTTGTTTAAGTAATTCAAGAATCATTGTACTATTTATTGGATTTTCTCCTTCGGACTTTTCTTCTATTTCTTCTGTAGTTAAGGAAATATTTTCTTCGTTATTTTTTATAATTTCTTCGGAAAAATTACATTTTTTCTTATGACGCCATAGTCCGGAACGTTCATTATACACTTTATTACATTGTTTGCACGTATACTGTGACTTGTTATGATGTGGCATGATGGCAGCATTTTCCGTTGAAAATTCGTTGAATTTTAATGCCGTTAAATGTTTACGTGTAGTTATGTGTATGTTGTAGTTACTTTGTTTACACGTTTTAAAGTTACAAAATTCACATACAAAAATATGTTTTTTTAATAGGTCTGAATTTGGCATTATTTCTGTTGATTCGGTTGACATTTTGTTGCCAATTTTCTATATTATATCAACAAAAAAAATGCCTAAATACTTTTTTTTACAAATCATTTTTTATGCTCACAAAATTATGGTCTCGTCCAAAATACGAAAAAAATGAAATTTAGAGCATTATGCTGTAAAACACGTTTTGAAAACTAGTTGTCTCCAAAATACCCTAGGTTTTGAAAATTGGACATTTATTTTTGTCCATTTTTTCAAACCCCTATGGCTTTTGAGCAAAAATTTCTTCCATTTTCTACCTTCGGTATTTTTCTTTATTTTTAACACTTTTTGATTAAAAATCGCAAAAGTGTTCATTTTGCAGATTTTTCCGAAGGTTAGTAACGCAAAAAAATGATTAAAAAATTTCTAATATTTAGAAAAAATATATATCCGTAATATATAATGGATAGTGGTTCTGATGATTTTACTCCAGTTGAAGTAGACGAATTTGAGGAGGTAGATGAACAGATGGAAGGTGGTAGAAGAAGACGACGCTCAAGAAAAGGAAGAGCAACACGAAAGAGAAAAAGTAGTCGTAGAAAATCAAGAGGTGGACGTCGCCATAAAAAATCACATCGTCGCCATCGTCGTTAAATTTTATAATATATTATTTTATAAAAAAATAATATATTTCACTATTTATATAATGAGTGACCCATATTCTGAAGACGCTTGGAAAGAATCTTTTGGAAGTTCTGGTCAAGGTTCTAGTGAAATGTCTGGTGAACAAATGGACGTTTTGAACTCAACTGGTGCAAACGCTTATGGTGGCAGAAGACGCCGTTCAAGAAAACAACGCGGTAGTCATAAGAGAAAAACATATCGTAGAAAATCAAGAGGTGGTCGTCGTCATAAAAAGTCGCATCGCCGTCGTTAAAATTATATAGATGCAACAACTTGTTTTAATTCTTCAATATCTATTTCTGGAAGTTCCACGTGGGATTCCCAGAAATACTTTGAAAACGCCCATATAAATTCACAGTCATTTTTATACCATTCTGGGTGGTCATTTTTTAATAGTTTATATAACTTTTCTGGTAGTAAATTTAAACTTTGTTTAGGAAGTACATAACATAGTTGAACTAGAGGAGATACTGGTTTAAAAGTGTTTTCTTTAATAAATGTTGTTTCAAAGTATGGAATATATTTAATCAAGTCTTCAAGTAGTGGAGGGTAGTTGTAGTTATAACACCAATTCCAATTAGGACAACCTTCTGTATAGTATTTCATAGTCCATTCTAATCCTTCCAAATAGTTGATAGCAATTTGCTTACGTCGTTCGTCATCAATATCTATCTTGAATAATGCTTTGTAGTACCTATGTTGCCAACCTTTTTTGAATGGATTAATGTATTTTTCCAATTCACGTTCATAGTTGGGTATTGCGTCAAACTTAGTGTATTTTTGTTCTGGAGTATCTTCTGGGTAATTAAATTTTTCTCTTTTGTCTCTAAGTTTCATTTCATTTTGAATATATTCTTCTTCTCTTTCAACAAGAAATTGAATCATTTTTCTAACATTTTTCCAGTATATATTTTTACCATCAGTTAAATTATCAACGGTACTTTTCCCAATTGTTTCCTTATATGCATTTAATAGTTTATCAATACCCCCGGTTCTGATATTAACTGCGGGGAAATGTGGCATAAAATCATTACCTAGGAAAAAACATAAAAAGATGTAATCATAAATACGGTTTTTTTGTTGTTCCTTTACAAAATCTAATCCATTATTCATATCTTTTGTTATAATATTTGTCAGTTCTGGAATATCCATCAAGTAACTTTCATTCGGTTCAAGTGAGTTATCTATACTTTTGATAAATTCTGGAGTTTCGCGATATAAATAAATGTTCTTGCAAATTGGTAGATGATTGATGGATAACATTATTAAGTCTGCATCTAATCCATAAATAACAGTATGACTTTCAGCATGTTCAAGTGCATTGTTGCGTATATATTGAAATATTTTATGTTCACCCTCACCAGCATCAGAACTTGTACTAATTATTAACCTATTTACTTTGTACTTATTTGGTTCATTAAAATATTTTTTAATAGTTTCATTCAACTCTTTCATAAATAACGTGCCGGGTGTAATTGCAGTAGTATTCCAAGCATCTGGTTTTGCATTTTTAAATATTGCTTTGGAAACTTCGGTTTGGTACCAAGACTTGTACCTTCTGGTACGTTGTTGTTCTAGTTTGGCAACTGGTGCAACCCCATCAAAAGCAATCATAATATTATTATTTGGTTGAATGACTGATATGTATTCTTCTATTTTTGAAATAACTTTTTTGCAAATCATTTGGTGTGTTACATCATTTAATTTAATGGTAGTTAAGTCAATATTACGAACAGAGTCATATATAATAGAGTTACAGTCCAAATATAAATTATTAATATTCATTTTATTCTTTATGAATTTTTGAATAATATGAATATGGTTTTTTACAATATAAGAAAAATAACTAGGTATTCCCATTTGTCTAGTGAGTTATATGATATATTGTATTGTTTTTAAGTGGTGTAACTATATTCTTTATTCGGTATTTTTTGTGGTTTTGATTATAATGTCTAAATATATATATACATAAACTGTATAAATGAAAAATATTGTCGTAAAAAACTTATCAAAAATGAAAAACAAAGAGGTAAGTCACACGAAACAAGAAGTACAAGTTATAATTGATAAAAAGATTCAAATATTTAGAGATGTTATACAAAAAACAATTCTACACGTTCAAAAAAGTAAAGTATTGGATATTTTAGGAATAAGTGAAGTAAATAACTGTATACATTCTTTAAATACTTTAAATAGTAAAATATTAAATTTTACAAATAACTTAAATAACACTTCAACTGATGAAGTGGTTCTTAACTTGCAAAGTATTAATAATGACTTGTCTGGTATTTTAAAAAATTATGGAACAGAAAACTTTGAAGATTTATTGTTAATTTGTTTTGGAAATAACAGTGTAGTAAAAAATGAAAGCGAAATTTTAAAGTTTGATTTATTAAAAAAGTATTTTCACCCAACCGGATACAAGTTAATAAATTACAAAGTAGATAAAAATGGGTCATCTAACTCTAATAAAAAGATAAATTTTGTAGATGAAAATTTTGAAAGTAGTAAAAATTTAGACTGTTCAGATATAAGTCTTAATGTAAAACAGTTTCATTTGAAAGTATATGGTTTAAAATTATATATAATTAATTCTGAAATAAATAAAAATCTTGTTATTTTTGGTTTTGTAGATGATGTGAATATTAAATTTATGAACAACGAGTACATAAATTCAAGAGTTGTTAGTATTAAACAGTTTAAACCGAACAACAACAGTGATTTTGATACAGTAACTTTTGATAGTATGATTGAATCTCTCTCTTTAAAAGACTATTTGATAATGGATTATCAAGAAGTATACAATAAATATATTGGATACTTGAGTAATGTTAAGTTATTAAAACAAAAAAATTTATCCCAAATGGTAAAGGATTTCGTGAATAGTGACTTGTATGGGAAAAGAAACACTATTATACAGTTTTTAATTACATCACAAAACAACTACGAAAATAAATACAACGCGTATTTGTTGTATGATTTACTGTCAAATGATGCAAACAGTAATATAGATACTCAAGAACAAATTATATTATTTGATAGTTTTCCTTGGTCTATCAAAGAAATTTTTCGCGAAGCAATGAAAAAAACAATACAGTATACAAATGACTTGTTGAATTTTGATATGAATAAAATACCACTTGAACAACAGATTTGTTTACTAAAAGCGTCAGATACTGTCAAGGAAAAAGCAATGATTAAATTAAAAGAGATTAAATCTAAATCAGAAGATTCTGGTTCAAAAGCACGTCAATATTTGGATGGATTATTAAAAGTCCCTTTCAATGTTTATAAAAAAGAACCGATTATGTATTTGATGGATGAAATTAAACAAAACTTTTTAATGGTAGTAAATAATATACCAGTTTCAGTACCATTAAAAGAAAAATATACCAGTATTGAAATTAAAAAATATATAGTAATTATCAAACAGAAAATAACAGAAGTTTTGAGAGAAAATAATTGCCAAAATATTAAAAACGACTTGACTAATTGTGATAAAAATGAACTAGTTAATAATATTGTTAAAATTAATGCTTATATTGATGCAAATAAACTTGAAATAAGTAAAATAAAATATACTTCAAATAAAAGTAAAGAAATACTGAAAAGTAATATTTGTAACTTTGTGGATAGTTGTTTATCTTCTGGGGCAATAAACGATAAGTTTTATGTTGAACTTTTAAATAGCAATACTCAAACTACTCTGAAAAAAATAATACATATTGAAGAATTATTCAAGAAAATAAACGGTTATATTTCAAACGTGAAGCACACATTGAATTCTTCAGTACATGGACATGAAAAAGCAAAAAAACAAATTGAGAGAATTATTGGTCAGTGGATAAATGGACAACAAGACGGTTATTGTTTTGGGTTTGAAGGTCCTCCCGGACTGGGAAAAACTACACTTGCCAAATATGGGTTATCTAATTGTTTAAAAGACGATGACGGAAACAATCGTCCATTTGCGATGATACAAATGGGAGGTGACTCAAATGGAAGCACTTTGCACGGACATAATTATACTTATGTTGGTTCAACTTGGGGTGGTATTGTTCAAATACTTATGGATAAAAAGTGTATGAATCCAATCATTTTTATAGACGAAGTAGACAAAATATCAAGAACTGAACACGGAAAGGAAATTGTTGGTATTTTAACCCACTTGCTGGACTCAACTCAAAATGACTGTTTCCAAGATAAGTATTTTAGTGGTATTGATTTAGACTTGTCTAAGGCGTTATTTATCTTATCGTATAATGATGTTGACGCCATAGATAAGATTTTATTAGACCGTATTCATCGTATCAAGTTCAGTAACTTAACCATAGAAGACAAGTTGGTCATTTGTAATACGCACATACTTCCAGAAGTTTATAAAAAAATGGGACTCGTTGATATGATACACATTAACGACGATACATTAAAGTTTATTATTGAAAATTATACCAATGAAGCCGGAGTTAGAAAATTGAAAGAAATATTATTTGAAATCGTGGGAGAGATAAATTTGGATATTTTAAAGAATACCGAAATAGACTATACATTTCCAATTGAGATCAAAATTGAGGATGTAAAAATGAAATATTTTAAAGATAAACGAGAGAACCACGTCAAGAAAATACACGAAAACAGCGAAGTCGGAGTCATTAATTGTTTATGGGCAAATAATATGGGAATGGGTGGTATTTTACCAACCAATATTAAATTTTTCCCTTGTGATAAATACTTGGACTTGAAACTAACCGGGTTATTGGACGAAATGATGAAGGAATCTATGCATATTGCTTTGACTTTGGCATATAACTTGACTGGTGAAGAGAGAAAAAAACAATTGAGAGAAAAATACGACGGTGAATATAAATATGGAATGCATATTCATAGTGGAGATGGGTCAATCAATAAAAGTGGTACAAGTGCCGGTATTGCCATCACCATTTGTCTATATAGTTTGTTGAACAATATCAAAATTAAAAACACATTTGGGGTGACTGGTGAAGCAAATTTGGATGGAAGCGTCAATGAAATTGGTGCGTTGAACTATAAATTTATTGGTGGTATCAAAGCCGGAGTAACGTCGTTTATTTTCCCCAAAGAAAATATGAAAGACTATACTGATTTTATGGAAAAATATAAAGATAATGAGTTGATCAAAGGAATCAGTTTTTACCCTATCAGTCATATCAACGAAGCATTTGACTTGATTTTGGATAAATAAAAAAATATGATATTATATATAAATGAATACACGGAATCCAGTATTTGGAACACCTTTAGGTGCATATTATTTTTCAAGTGTACAACGTTATAAAACATTTTTTCAAGATTACCGTGTAACATCTGATGATTTAATAGGTATAAATGATGGTTCAGTGGTTGGGGTATACGGACCAGATCGTAAGTTAGCATTTATAAGGTATGTAAGACCTAAGTATCTTAGAGAACCAATTCCTCCCGAACTTGGAAATGTAAATGTGGATGTATATTATATTAGCGAATCTCATACTGCATATAGTACTGTTATTGGAGAATTCTATGTAACACGGGGTGCGCTTCAAAAGTCATCAAGAGAATTACCATTTGATAAGATGTATTTTAGAATAATAGGTAAAAGTAGTTATGTGAATGGTAATCCTAGAAAAGACTATGATGACATTGCAAAAAAAATGGAGGTACGTATTCGTAATTATCCAGCAGACCAAGAACTAACACCAGAGGAAACTATTTTCGCAAATAAAGAACTAAGTGGTAACATAGGAAAATTTTTAGGACCGCCTACATCTCGTAAAGGAGGGCGCAGAAAACTCAAAAGAACCAAAAGAACCAAAAGAACCAAAAGAACACGAAAAAACAAGAGACACCATAAGTGACATCAACGGAGCGTTTGATTTGATTTTAGAAAAATAATATTTTTAACTATATTAAATATAAAAACGAAATTAATATAGTTAAATGCACGATGGAGATAAAAAACCATTCGTATTCCATAATAAAGGACGGGTTTTACATTCCGATTTTAAAAGTCTTACTGTACGCAGCAACAAAAGATTTTTATTTGACAACCATCATTACTCAAAAACTCTACGTAATAAATTATTATTACCACTACGAACACTTATACCATTATGTGCCACACCCGTACAACTGGATACGACAATTTATAAGATTCACGGACACTGGGCATTTCGTATCTTTTCTTTATTATTTTAATCCCCAAATGTTACCACTCGCACATAATGTTCATTTCATTATTACTTTTGCATACTGGATTGCCAAACTTTTTTTAGGTATGAAAGACCAAGACGATAGAAATAGTGACCCTACCATTGTAGCATTTGAACGACTTATGACCACATCAAATCACGGGTTGGTATATTTAATTATACTGTATCGTATGTTAACAGATACACAGTGTAATAGTTATTTTACAACAACAGACTTTAAATATACATGTATGTGGTTGTATAGTTGGTGTATTTTTATTTATATTCCGTGGAGATATTTTACTGGCGACCCAGTATATTCTATTTTAGCAAATGATACACCAGTCAAGACAGTATTATCAGCTATTATATTGATGAATAGTTGTGCTTATATATCTAATTTGGTTGGTTATTTAATAACGAATTGTGAATAAAAATAATATAATAGATTATTATATATGGACCTTTCTCAAATAAAACCAAATTTTAACAATCCCCCATCAAATACAAATGATTTATTTAACGTTTCAAAACCGATAAATTTGATTACGTTAATCATACTGCTTAGTCCAATAATAATGGCATTTTCAATAACAAGTATGTCTGTTGTATTTCAAAACTTCAAAGGGTTTATATATTTGGCATTTTTAATAGTATCCGTTCTTGCTAGAGAACTAATTATTTATAGTTCTAATACTCCAATATTTACTCCAAAAAATGAGATGTGTAACAAAATTAAATATAGTCAATTGGGAAATTCAACATTCAGTTTGTTTGTAATATCTTTTTCAATATTTTATTTATGCTGGCCAATGTTTTTGAATAAAAGTGTAAATTATTGGCTTTTAAGTGGACTGTTATTATATTTACTAGTTGATTTAGGGTACCGTAGTACTCAAAAATGTTATTCGGGGTTCAAGAGTATTTTTGTAAATATATTAGGTGGTTTTAGTTTTGCTACGTTAATTGTAGTTCCAATGTTTTACTTTGGAGGAAATACTCACCTATTTTTTAATGAAGTATCAAGTGACAAGGAGACATGTTCACTGCCTACAAAACAAAAGTTTAAATGTGCTGTTTATAAAAACGGTGAGTTAATTAGCAATATAGTTTCATAAAAAAGATTGAATGTTATTCATCAACCATTTTTTAAAATCAATCAATGTTATTTTTCGTTGAAAAGACTCAGCAAGTAACTTCATATTGCCACGAGTATGGTATACATTTACAAAGTTATTATAAACTGTTACAGTCTTCATATTTTTATACTTTTCTAGTCCAGATGCATTAAATATTGGTTTATTTTTCCTAAAATTTACAGTGTTGTGGAAAAAACATAACATATTTTTAAAATCGGTTTTATTTTTAATACCATTAAAGTTGATTTTTGCTAAAAATGCAGATGCGTGTTGTGAACATTCTGGACAAGGTAAATTTCTACAAATATTTTTAATATGATAAAACAATTGTGGACCTAATATTGGAAATGTGTCTTCATGTATTTTTTCGGCTAAAGTATGAAATAGTGTCCATGTTGGAGGTCCCCATGCTTCAGGTGACATAATATATCTATAAAAGAGAATAAATATAAAGACTTTTTGCAAATATTTAGTAAATAAGTGTTAATGACTAAATATTTTATAGAAGAAAATATAAATTTTTATGAAGAGTTATATAAGTCTTTGGATAAAGCAGAAGATAAAAACGAAAATTCAGATTGTTGTTTAATAAGTAATCAACCTTTAACTGAAAATTATATTACTATGTGTTGTGGTCATAAGTTCAATTACCAACCATTATTTTATGATATACTAAATCATAAGAAAAAATTTAACTCTATGGAAAGACACTATTTAAAATCGTCAGATATTAGATGTCCATATTGTAGAAGTGTTCAAAAAAAATTATTGCCGTATGTTGAAGGTTATCCAAAAGTGCACGGAGTAAATTTTTATGATGAAACTACAAGTAAACCCCAACATAATTGCAAAATAAATAATATGAAATTAATAAGTGATGGATATATTGTAGGTGAGTGCTGTTATGATATTTCAAAAACCAATGAGAATGGAGAAGTACTGAAATGCACAAATAGTATGGTGAAAATGTTTACAAATAATAAATTTTACTGTCCCTTACATAAATGTCTAATGCTTAAGAAGATAATTCAAGAAAATAAGTTGAAACTAAAGGAAGAAAAGAAAAAAGCAAAGGAGGAAGAAAAAAAGAAAAAAATGGAAGAAAATATGAAATTAAAGGCAGAAAAGAAAAGTAATAAACAAATAATGTACCAAAAATGTAAAACAGACGAAAATGTGGTAATTAGTAATGAAAATGTTGGTTGTAGTCAAATATTAAAGTCTGGAATAAAAAAAGGGTCTTCTTGTAACTGTAAGGTGTTTCAAAACGGCATGTGTAAGAGGCATTATGTGTTGTTGTATAAAAATAATACAGTTATAATTGATAATCAACAACCAAAAGTAATAGATTTGACACAAGAAGAATAAAAATTACAATTGTAGAAAAATAATATAGAATTTATGTATATTATTTTTGTATGGAGACAAAAGAAGAGTTAGTAAACAATATAAAAGAGTGGATAAAAATAGATAATGAAATAATGAAACTTCAGAATGAAATAAAAGAACGTAAAAATAAGAAAAAGAATTTATCCGAGACTTTAATGAGTGTAATGAAAAAGAACGAAATAGATTGTTTTGATATTAACGGTGGTGCATTAATTTATAAAAAGAATAAAGTAAAAAAACCAATAAATGCCAAAAATTTAATGTTAGTGTTGCAGAACTATTATAAAAATGACCCAAAACACGCAGAGGACCTAACAAAACACATTATGGACAATAGAGAAGAACAAATAAAAGAAACCATCAGAAGAAAAATAGATAAATCATAATGAAAAAACTTAAATATAAATATTTAATAATTAGAAAATGGATTCAGAAGAAAATTCACTTGTAGATGAAAGCGAAAAGTTTAAAAGTTGTTATGACGATGCGTTGAAACTATTAAGTACAAACATAGATGATTTTACGAGTAGTCACTACTATGGAATTATAAATATTGTACCATATTCTATAAATAAACGCGGTAAGTATCCCTTCATAGAATTTATATTGAATAAAAGTAGGGAATTTTACAAAGGTGGTGTCATTTCGGATTTAAAGTTCTATAGATTTTTTTATATGAATAGCATAGATATACTTGAAAATAGTAACAAGTTATTGAATGCGAATTTTTGCCACATTTTAAAAGGTGAATCAGTGGACTTTAATAAATATTACAAAGGATATCTTAAGGAAGAGAATGTTATATATTTATTTTATGATTGTACAGAAGTAAATAAGGATTCAACAGTAACAAATTTGTATAGTATGTGGATTACACTATCTAAAGAAATATACAACAAGTCTTCTTGTGATACTCCAATAGATGATTCGGTAGTGGATTTTTTTAAGAATAATTGTAGTTTTTTATATTTAAAAGACGAAGATGGTCACTTATACGAACTACCAGATGTAGGATTTACTGGTTCAACTTTTAAAAAGGCGGAATTTAGGTCGGTGTTTAGTAATATTGCTTCCAATATGAATGAAATATTTGGTCCATACTATTATTTTACAAATTATAATCATGCAGTAGAGGACGCAAAGGAAGAAAAAAGTAAACTTAGTACCAATATTATAAATTATGGAGGTCTAAACCGTTATGCAATATTTAAAGGTAAGTCAATAAGTTTTTATGACTATTCAAGTGTAGATGAGAGTAGTAATTTTGAAAAAGATTGGAGTGCGGAGAATGATAGTATTTATATTGAAAATTTAGTTGCACTAAAAAAGTATGAACAACACGTTCCAGTGTCTTACCATTTGGTATAATGTTAGTTTATATTTTTATCCATAAAAATGATGAGATATAATATACCCACCGTAGAGGACAGTATTAGAAATAAAAATAAAAAAAAATATTTTGAACTATTATAAAAACTATTCATACATAAAGACGTTTCATTTGAACAAGTTTTGGGGGTATTATTCGTACACGTTAGTTCTTTTTTTGTGGGTATTTTTGTGCGAGGGTTATATATTAAATCGTATGGAATATCATCATAGTCTTCTTCATAAGTTGGAATAAGTAAATCTTGTATCATATATGTATCAAAATATTATATTTTGCAAACTACTTTGTAATATATAATAAACTTTAATTTGTAATTATAATGACTTAATATTTTCAGACATTTCGTATGCCATTTTTTCAAAAGGGTGTTCTTCATTTTTATTGTTGTTGGAATAAAAAGTCACATCTGAAATACTTTTTGGGTTTGAGTTGTATATTGCAACAAATGTATTGTTATTGGAGTCATTATATATCCATTCATTTAAATCTGGGTTCGCCCTTGAGTCAATGACTTCAGAACGTTTTTTGAACTTATAATACTTGTTATGTTGGATGTAATTCTCAATATCTTTGGGGTACATTTTCTGGTAAATGTGGATTTTTTCGTGAAGGATTAATTTAGTTAGTTCTTGATAGGAATAGTTATCAATAGCAACTTGAGGAAGAATTATTACATCACTTCTAGTATGAGGTAGTCCATTTTCATAATCTGAACCATTGATAGAACCAAATTTCCAAGGAGTTTGGATAGCTTTTTTACCATCAAACCAAGGGTACTTTACATTAATGAGTGTGTTGTTTAATTTTTCAGTACAAAAAAGGATTTTTTCTTTTTGATAAAGAGAGAAATCTGAAGTACTAGTTCGTATTTTTTCCTTATATTCATTAATATTTGATATTTTACGAACAATAAGGTCTTTTTTGTGGAAAGATTTATAATAGTTGTCTTTGTCTTTTATTAAGAAAGATGATAATTCATATTTGTTTAGAAATATAACATTTTGGGTATTCTTGTAAAAAATGGAAAATGCAATACATACTACAAGTATTGTAGATAATGTAACTATTATTGTAGTTGTTGATATTTTTATTTTCATTTATATATATTTATAGATATTTTATTTCTTAATTTTATATATGACAACTGGAGAAATAATAACATTTATCGGTCTTTCATTAATAATGATGTTTATAACATATCAGTTATTCAATTACTTTGATATAAGTATATCTGAATATGGTGTGTATATCATTTTTTATATATTCTTATTTTTATCAGTTTTAATATTACCGAAAACGTATAAAATGACTTGATTCTTTTTGTGAATTATAAATATTTTCATTGAATTATATTTATAATTTAACCGAGTGTAACTGTAGAGTCATTTGATTCAATTGAATCTCCTCTAAGTTTGAATGGTATATTATATTGCACCATAGTATTTCTAGGAGTTGTACTTGTTGAGTCTCTTGAATTTATTTCTTGCCGTAGAGATGATGTGAATTCTTCTACTTCTTCATTTTCATTTGTTTTCAAAGATGAAAAAATTGGAAGTAAAAAACCGTCTGTGAATGCTTCACCATAGTCTGTATAAATGTATTTATTTATATTTTGATTTGTAAAAAAATATTGGTTAAACTGATTGTCCCACAGTATTAAGTTATAGAACGTTGGAGTGTTTGTACTCATATTATAGACTAAAATTTGTACACTTATCCCATATTTAGCCAATTTCATATCACCAGATGAATCTGAGAAGTTGCGCATTAAATTAAAATTGCAAATGTAGTAAGTATAACTTGATGTGTCACATATTTGGAAGTTCAAAAGGTGCATTTGGTAACTGAATTCAGAATATTGTGGATTATTTGTAGTTGTGCGATAGTTATCAAAACCACTCATATCAAAGTCATTATTTTCGTAATCAATACCAATTATTTCATATATCCTCTTATTCTGTTGCGAAACTTCAAAATTAGGTATATATTTTTTAATAAATCCAAAAATGGAATTTTTTGTCAATGTGTCAAACTTGTCATCTGGTGTTACTAATAAATTAGCAAGTTGCAGTCTGATACTTGGAAAATATTCAGATTCACTGGAAACGTAGTGTGAAAATAATCCACTATGGGACGATATTTGCATTTTTTTATCAAAGTTACGTATATTATTAGTTCTTTCGCACATACCAGAAAAGTCAATCAAAACTTTATCAAAAATTGTAGAAATAGAGCGTTGACAGTACTTAAGAAGGTAGTATTTACTTAACAGTAAATCAAAAACATAGTTATAAAATTCCACAAGTCGTGGAATGATAGTAGGATTATTTTTGACATCAACATTAAAATGGTTTACAAATAATTTTATTATAACAGAACTATTCACGTTGACGCTGTCAATTATGTTTTTTAAGTCGTTGATAGTGTTTTGTTGAGTAAATGAATATTTGTTAAATAAAATGTTATTATTTGTTTCCGTTTTATAACAGTAGTTATCAAGTAATGATAAATATGATAATATGTCTTCTTCACTGTATTTTTTAGTTGGTGTATTAATTATACTAAAACATAGTTCATAAAAGTTAACCTTGTTGTTTTTTTCAATATATAGTTCATTTATTTTTTTCAAGAAAATATTCAAGTAGCATTTATATGTGGGGGTGTCTAGGGCAATTTCAAAGTTGTTAGGTTCATCATAAGACTGAGTTCTACAAGTAGAACTGTCAAAAAAATAATTAGGACTAATAATAAAAACTCTGTATGTGGTACGTGCAAAACTTTCACCATGTAAATTGTATGAATATGAATGTTTTTGGTCTATATTTGTAGTAGTGACGTGTGAAGTGATTTGTAAGTCCCAACATTGTGAGTTTTTATACCTTTCACTACTTTCTTCAAATATTACACAATCACTACTATATGGAAAATCGGTGTCTTGTCCATCAGTATTTGAAATACAGTTAATAATGTTAAAGTTATTAAAAAGTTCACACAAGTCAGTTGGAGTGTTAAGTTTATATAATTCAAAGTTAGACTGGTAAACCCAGTTACAAATATTTACATAATAGTTATAGTTGTTAAGTGTAGGGTTGAATGTTATGTTTCTTTCAATTAAACTTTTTTTGGAGTGGGTTGATTTTACGTATTCATTTGGATTTATAATTTTTAAATAAGTATAAGGGTTAATCACTTTTAAAAGTTGTATTAGTTCTTCTTTTTTATTTTTTGTATAAAGAGATGTAACATAGTCAAAAATTAAAATTGTTCCAATTTTTTCAATTTTATAGTTAAGTAATGGATTTTTTTTGTATATTTTATCAAGAAGTTCAATGTAACCAGTATTTTTCAAAAAGTCATATGCATCTACAATTTTATTCATTTTATCATAAAACTCCTTATCATAAGTATTTTGTGTTGTATTTTTTAAGGTTCTCCATTCTTTTTCTAGTAACTTTAATATTTCTTTATTGTAATCACTTATGATTTGTTTATATTTTATATAGTCTTCTTTATTCATTTTTTCTGTGTTGAACATAGATATTGTTTTTTTACACTTTTTATCTCTATCTGTGTTTGTAATTAGTCTATTTATACAGTCATTAAGTATAAAACTATCTATACTTGGATAAACCTCTGTTTGATTAAATTTCCACAACCCTCCTTTTTGTTTTCGTGTTTTTTTGTGTTTGTTAGTAAATATTTTTTTTGTTTTATGAATTTTTCTTTTTTTACGATATGTCTTATTATATTTTCTTTTTGTATCTTTCATATAATTTATACATATATAATAATTATTTATTTATAAATTAAATTACACTAAAGTATAACTTTTCTGTGATTCAATAATTTTGAGTAAAGTATGCATTTCCAACTTGTCTTTTAAGTTGTCAATAATTTCACTGTCAAGCGCATGTCTATTGTTTATTCTATAAAAAGTAGTTTTAAAGTCGAACACAATTTTATTGTTATTTTCTTCCAGTTTTTTATGAGCAGATTCTTTATTATTTTGTATATTAATAACTTCTTGAATTCTTTTATTTGTATTTTCTTCATTGTACCAGTGATTTCTATAATTATCAGTAGAGACGAGAACGTCACATATTTCTGGTTTAATAATTTTCAAGTAGTTATCCGATTTTTTGAACGACTCTTTAAAAAGGGTAATTATTTTATCTGGAATGACTGGACTTGTTTCCATAAGACGGTCAAATTCTTCTTTACATAATTTCAACATTTGAGTAGCGTGTATTCTTTCGTTAGGGTGTTTGGCAATTTCAATTTTAATGTTGCGATAGAATTTATCCCACGCAATACTGCTTACTCTATGGGCTTCGTTCAACTGTGTAATTTTTAAAAACTGTTGGATCGTTGTTATAATACCGGCTAAAATATTAAAACCACCAACAATCATTACATAATAATTTTGGTAGGCAAGAGGAACTCTTTCTTGCGCAAAGTTGGCAGTTCCAGTCAGTGTGGAAATAACAATCACCGGTATAGTATACCAAGCGTTTAACGTAGAGTATAACATATTTGAACGAGAATGTAACCAACGGTAACACATAGCCTTATCTGCCCATTCAATCAATATTTGTTCGTGTTCAACTGTCCATTCAACATCTTTGTTCGTAGTAATGAGAGAACTTTCTTTTTCATCAGTAATTTCTTCCATATATATTTTTTTTCAAAAAAATAAACGCAAAATTATTAATTTTTTGTATTTATTATTCTTGATATAGTATAATAAAATGGAACTACAAATTAACGAATTAAAGGTGACGTTTAAAAAAATAATTGAGTTAAAAAATGAGAATGATAAAAAAATGGCAATGTTGGATTCAAAAACGAAACACTTGAAAAATATATACAACGATTTCATAAAAATTAATAATGAAATACTTTGTGTATTTAGTCTAGACTCTTTGCATTTTCAAGCAAAGATTATAGATATAGAGTATGATGATATGAAACGTTTATTTTCATCTATTTTAAACAGAATGTATTGTGATTTTTTTAAACTGTATAAAATAATTACAGACTATATAAACACCAACATAAATGATAAAAAAGTGAAAGAAATGATAAACATAAACAACCAATACCCGATTTATAAAGATTTAGAACCATTTAAAGTGTACGATTTTGATACTATTGAAAATATTCACGATGTCATATTGGAATTGATGCGTTCTCTCATTAATCTAAATATTCAAAAAGAATTTGAGTTAAAAAAGTATCAAAATAAAAACAAATTTGGGTTTAACATTGATAATTTTGTAAACACAATTATGTTTAATAACATAATGTTAAGAGAGAAAATACAGTTGTTTGTAAATTATTTGTCATTTTTTCACAAGTTACAGATAAAGTATTTGTCCAGATACATTAATAAATTGGAGTTAGTTATCTCTCAAGTAGACAGTGATATTGATTTTGAAGAGAAACAAGACTCATCTGAAGAACAAGATACGGGTCTAGAAGAAGATAAAAATAAAAATGTAGTTGAAAAATATGAAATGCCAGTATATGAAGTAGAATATAACAGTGACATGTCTTCTTTAGATGGTACAACAACCCTAGACGTTGTAGAAAATACTACTCTTTCAAATTCAAAAAGAAAAAAGTATTTAGCTAAGAAGAAACGTCTTCAACAAAAAAAGGAAACTAAAAAGGTTTTGGATGAAAAAATACTCGGAGACAACATTGAACTAATTATTGAAGAAAAAGTGGTTACTATTACTGAAGGAAATGATGATACTCTTTAAATTATTTTTTAATTATAATAAAAATTGAACTAAAGATAAATTAATATATTAATATAACCAATATAAAAAGAAAATGGAAAAGCGTATAAACAAAAAGATTGAAGCATATACTACTGCCTTCAAGGAGAAGATTCTTGAGCGTTCGTCTCAGTTGGGTATTAAAGATGAACAATTAAATAGTTTAATGCAATATATTTATGATTATGAGCGTCTTTCTCTAAACAAGGATGACTTTTTAAAGAGAAAGCGTGTTAAAAATGTAGTGCCATATTTTGATAGATGTTGTGCAAAAAGGGCGAGTTCGGAACAATGCACCCGACGAAAAAAAGAGGGGTGCGAGTACTGCGGAACTCATATGAAGGGAACTCCTCACGGGTTGGTAGAAAATGAAGAAAATAAACAAACAACACAAAAAATAGAAGTTTGGGCGCAAGAAATATTAGGAATTGTTTACTATATTGACAAGTTTGGTAATGTTTACCAAGCAGAAGATATTGTCAATAATAAGACCAATCCTAAAGTCATTGCTAAATATGTAAAAAATGGCGATGTATTTTCCATACCCGAATTCGGAATTTAACGTAAAATATTTATAAAAATTCTATTTACTTTTTATAAATACGATGGACGATGTCAGTAAAAAAATATTAAAAGAATGTGGTCTTATTTTTGAAAATGAAGAAGAAATAAATGAAATGCTTATTGAGAGGGAAATGTTGATAAATCCGTTGAAGTATGATAGTATCAAAAATGAAGTAGAAGAGTTGAGAGGTTATTTAAGTTCGTCCTTACTGACGAGTTTGCAAAAGGACGCACCAAAGTTACAAAAATGGCCATTATTGAATTTAGTGAGACAAATATTGCACGTTTATGGATACAATATGAAACCAATACGAAAAAGTGATGGTTATACACCAGACGGTGTAAAGAAATTCAAACGTTTTTTTTTGATTTGTAAGAAAAAATAACTTACTGTAAGTTGCATAGTCCCATCTGTGCCTTGTCATAATCAAGAATCATTTTGATATACTCCATATACCATTTCACATTAGTTGCTGACTTGTCAATAAGTAGAGCAAATTTACAGTAATAAACCATTTCGTAATTTTTATCTACAAGGTTAATTACAATACTTAGTAGTTTATGAATCGTATTACGTATTTCTGATACTGTATTTGCGTATTTGAGAATATTGATAGTCTCATTATATTCAGTATCAACCGAACAGATAAATTCTTGGAACATTTCATTATTTTTATCAAATATATTTTCATATAAATATTTATTTATTGGATACATATATATCTTCTAACATTATCTTTATTACCAAATTATTTATCCATAATAAAATGATTAATAAAAAAACTTAAACAAAAATAACAATATTTTATAGAAATGAGAATGAGTAATATGTTTTATTGTTTGATTGTTGTAAACAAAGTATTATTTACAAACACCAAAACTGTTTTTACAAGTCAAATGAGAGAAATGACTACAAAAAGAATAATCACAATGAAAAAAGATAGTAGTATGGAGTTGAAATCACTGTCTCAGTTTTATAAACCGAAAACTCCAAATCAAGAAAAGTACTATAGTTATTTGAATGATGATAAAATAAAGTTATTGTTTGCGGTTGGACCCGCTGGAACCGGTAAAACGATGTTGGCGTGTAACAATGCAGTTAAAGATTTAAAAAGTGGAAAGGTAAGTAAAATAGTACTTACTCGCCCAGTTGTACCAGTAGAAGAAGATATTGGATTTTTACCAGGAAATATAAATAAAAAAATGGACCCTTGGACTCGTCCCATATTTGATGTGTTTTTGGACTTTTTCTCACAGAGAGAGATTGATTTGATGATGTATAATAGTGTTATTGAAATATCACCTCTTGCATATATGCGAGGAAGAACATTTAAAAATGCATTTATTATTGCAGATGAGATGCAAAATAGTTCGCCGAATCAAATGTTGATGCTTACTACTAGAATTGGAGTAGGAAGTAAGATGGTTGTTACTGGAGACTTAAAACAATCGGATAAAGGATTAGAAAGTGGTTTGTATGATTTCATAAATAAGTTTAAAGTGTATGAGCGACGGGAATCTGAAAAGTATAATAATACAGATATAAACAGTGGAATAAAAATAGTAGAGTTAAATAATACCGATATTGAGAGAAGTCCCGTAATAGTAAAGATACTTGATGTATATAATGTGAATGAAAATAAAGTAGAAAAAAAAGTAACTACACAGTCAAATGTTTACTCAAACACAATAAGATTGATTCCAAATAAAAAATCAAGTCAAAGTATCTCTACAAAAAAAGTACTAGACAACGATGCAGCAATGATACCTTTTGACCAGTTGAAAGATTTGTAAAAAGTGTATTGAAAAAAAATAGACCTATTATTAGGTTTATTTTTTTTTGTAAAAAAATTGATTTGGAGGGTTGGTATTATAGTACATTTATTTAGCGTGGTTAAATGTTTTGTTTTACGATACTACTTACTTCACTGGGTAATTTATTAAATACATTTCTATCAATTTGTTTATTTAGTCTATTGACATCAGTAACATAAACGTCGCCTTTCATATTCACTTTTTTTGCTTCATTATTTATATCAAGTTTAAAGTTATATACTTTAATATCTTTTTTCCCATACTTAATTTTATTAGGATTCGTATCTACATCATCAGCATTTAATTTACTTA